>OBZR01000075.1_pt1 | contig 71308 bp, 75 predicted proteins | sample 1495541 | NCBI WGS metagenome assembly OBZR01 (sample SAMEA2580240, study PRJEB22360) | human gut metagenome | biome: human gut; feature: human-associated habitat; material: faeces | place: Denmark | collected 2008/2010 | reverse complement strand
GTTCGGCCAAAATCTCCGTTTCAAATTGTAGTATTAGTAGAGGGAGAATACGAGGGTAGGGTTACCGTAGCAAGCAGGGCATTCGTCTATACAAATGCTATTTTGCTTTGCAAAAATGCTTGTTGGGCTGTGCCCAAACCCCATTTGTTCTGCATCGTGCCGATGCAGGCTGCGCGTTTGTTCTAAACACTTTTATAACAAAAAAGATAGCCTAGGGCTCTTCCACGAGGGAAGAATCCTAGGCTATCTTCATTTATCGGGACTTCGTTTTTTCTGCGCTGCTCTTTTCCTCTGCAAAGAACAGTTCTACATTTCTCTTTGCACGAAGAAGCTCCTGCATTTCTTCTTTCGCTTTTCGATAGTCCGGGTAGCGTGCTTTCTTTTCTGTCAGCAGGTTGGAATATTCCGCGTCTAACTCTTTGACCTTGGGAAGTGTTCTCAAATTGGATTCATCAAATGCTGCCTTCGCTGCCTTGTGCAGCGTGATCTCCGTGCGGTGCGTTTCCAGAAAGCGCTTGCTGTATCCGGTCTTGAGGTAGGCATCATAGACTGGTCGCGTCTTGGCATAGTTGATGATGTGTGCTTTCAGCACTGCAATTTCTGCCAACCGCTTCTCAGAGGCTTTAATGGAATCGCCCAGTTCGTGATAGTGAGCAGTAGCGGCATCCACACGCTCCTGCATTTCTTCGATGCTGCCGATTTTATTTTCCTGCAAAAAAATCAGGGTCTTGGACATCTCTTTCAAATTGTAGCGTTTCGCCCACCGTGCATAGCCTTCGCTTTTGCCCTCGGAGAGCTTTGCCTGAATGTCCACCAACAGGTGGAACGGCTGCTCTTTCGGTGGCTGCTTCTGATGCGGGCGGTGTTCGGCTTCTCCGGCAATGACCGCCTTGATTTCATCTTCACTGTATCCTGCGCCCAGTGTCCGAAAACGGATAAAGCGTTTCTGCCGTGTTCCTTTGACCGAAGTGTACTTTCCCCGTTTGATTTCGTAGCCCTGCTGTTCCAGCTTTTGAAGGAAGCCCTCGAAACTTGCAGGTTTCTCGTTCAGCAGGATGTTGTCAATTACGGCACACAACTTATCTCGATTACTTTCTCTGGGTGGACAAAGGGTGCGCTTCTGTCGCTCTCGGTACGGCTTGATTTCAATGACAGACAGTTGATGTTCCAGACAAATCAAATCGCTCAACTGTAGAGTTCAAGGTCTTTCGGGAAGTGGTCAACAAAGGGCAGGATCACGTTGCCGAAGAACAGCAGCCCTTCACCTTCGCCGGAGTGGGTCACATAGGGCTTGCGCTCCACCTCTCGTGTTCGGATGCTGCCGATCACGATGTGGACGTGGATGTTTCCCGGTACTGTTGTGCCCATCCGGGTGAGTGCAGACGATGGCAGGATGAGTGGGGAAGTTGTCCTTGCAGAACTGCAAGCCAAGGGCTTGCGCCCGCTCCATGGTCAGGCCGTTCTCTACTGCGTCCTTCGGGTCGAAGCTGATGATATAATGGTGGGTCTTCACGTCCGCAGACTGTTCGTAAAACAGTATTCAACAAATGACACGGCAACTGGATGTCAGGATTGGTTACTGTTCACTCCGCTAGGCCTAAAAAGCATTAAGTCCCATGACCACACCGCCGAGGTGTTGGCCATGGGACTTTTTGTGTCTGGGAGCGGCACACCTCTATCGAGGTGTAACACACTAGACTTTGTTTCAAAGTCGTGTGCCAAAGGAGATTACGCTCCTTTGAAATTTCCGTCATCATAGAGGAAAGAAACAATCTATTAACTTTCCCATGCAGCAACAATGCTTCTTTCTGGGTTTTGAGGGTCAATAGTCACCTTTATAGGTGTTCCCTTGCTCACGAGAGGGTTGAACCAAAACCAATGGGACTGTCCATAATAAGTGTCTTTTCCAATCTTGTATTGGTACCGAATCACCCAAGGATAAATTACATCTTCATCAGCAAGGTGATAGGTACTCATGTGGAATTTTATGTGAACCCTTTTTACTGCATTAACTTTTCCGGAAACAATCTTTCCGTTTTTCAGCAGGTCTGCTTTGCGGATGTCTGTAATCCATGCTACCCCGATAATTGCCATAGCAATAAGCCACGCAGCTATGAGTGCCCCGATTCCAACTTGCTTATAGGCGATAGAAATCAGAAAAGCAACAAAAATCCCAACAGCACCAAGAATATGGAGCAAATCTTTAGAAAAGAACTTATGGATTTTTTTCATGGAAAGACACTTCCTTTCTCGGTAGACAACATTATTTGTTCTATTGTATCATATGCTCTGTGTTTTTTCAAACCAAGTCAAGTGATTGGTGAAACGACATGAAATAATTGCATCTCACGACAGGTCACCGAAGATAATTGGATTTTTGCAAAAAAGAGGAGTAGTGTATCGTCGAAGGATGTGTTATACTCAGTCCATGGAACAATTATGAACTTTATTGTTACTCGGCAGGGTTTGGGGCAGGCACGCCCCAACAAGAAGCACTTCGGAAACGCACGAGCGTTGCAGAAGTGTAGTCCCGGAGGAACACAACATTTTTAAAAATTGAAAATTTGTGGCCACGGGACGGTTCTTGCCCTCTACCGCTGCGCTCAAAACGCATTTTCAACAAATGTTTCCGAATTTTTAAGGCGCAAAAATAAGTAGAGGTGGTGCTGCTCATGTAATGGGGTCACCGTTTGCTCCGAACGAAGTTCCTGCCCCTGTTTGTGCAGCGGCGTTGACGGAAAGTCGGTATCACGTTCGGTCGGCTCATGAAATTTTCAAGGTACAACTCCCGTAAAGAAAAATACCACCCTGCAAGACAGGCGAAAAATTTTGTCGGGTGAATCGGCGGCAAAATGAATCGGGTGTGTTGCGGGGCGGTAAATCTTTCAGGGATAATCCACGGTGAGGCAGTGTTCAAAATGAACACGACCACATTTTGTGGGTGGCTTCAAACCAATCCACAAAGACGGTGGGATTTACAAGAAAAATACCACTGTATGTGAAATTCGTCAAGAGGGTTTTGGAAAATTTATTACGGTAAAGTGGCGATAGTAAGACTTATCCGACAAAAAACAAAAGCATATGCAGAGAAATTTTGCGCACAAATTGGAAAATCGAGCTATCTGTGTTATACTCAAGTCAGAATTTGTTGAGCAAAACGGAGGTACTGAGCTATGGCAGAGAAAAACACCGCCGACATTGGGTTTGAAAAGCAGATTTGGGATGCCGCCTGTGTGCTTCGGGGTAATATGGATGCTTCGGAGTATAAGGGCGTTGTCCTTGGTCTTATTTTCTTGAAATATATTTCGGATCGTTTTGAAGATAAGTACAATCAGCTGGTTGCAGACGGTGATGGTTTTGAGGAAGACCGTGACGAGTACACATCGGAAGGAATCTTCTTTGTGCCTGCTGGTGCGCGTTGGAGCGATGTTTCTGCAAAGGCACATGATCCCGAAATCGGTCAGGTAATCGATGATGCAATGCGTGCTATCGAAAAAGAAAACGCGCGCCTAAAAGATATTCTGCCGAAAAATTTTGCGCGTCCGGAATTAGATAAACGTCGGTTGGGCGAAGTTGTTGACCTGTTTACGAACATCAAAATGATTGAACACGGCAGCGAAAAGGACATTCTGGGGCGCACTTATGAATACTGCCTGTCGATGTTTGCAGAGCAGGAAGGCAAGCGCGGCGGCGAGTTCTTTACACCGTCCTGTGTTGTGCGGACACTGGTGGAAGTGCTGCAACCGTTTAAGGGACGAGTGTACGACCCTTGCTGCGGCAGCGGCGGTATGTTTGTTCAATCTGCAAAATTTGTAGAGAACCATAGCGGAAATATCAACGATATTTCAATTTATGGTCAGGATTCCAACCCGACTACATGGAAGCTGGCACAGATGAACCTTGCTATCCGTGGCATTGAACCCGACCTTGGCAAGTATGCAGCAGACACATTCCTTGATGACCAGCACCCGACCATGCGGGCAGACTATATTATGGCGAATCCCCCTTTTAACCTGTCGAATTGGGGCGCAGAGCAGCTCAAAGATGATGTACGCTGGCAGTATGGTATGCCGCCTGCAAGCAACGCGAACTTTGCATGGCTTCAGCACATGATTTATCATCTTGCGCCGGGTGGCCGCATGGGTATGGTGCTTGCAAACGGTTCGCTCTCTTCTCAGTCTGGCGGCGAAGGTGACATCCGCAAAAATATTGTGAATGCTGACCTTGTGGACTGCATCATTGCCATGCCGACACAGCTTTTCTATACCACACAGATTCCGGTTTCGCTCTGGTTTATCTCCAAACGCAAGAAACGAGCCGGAAAAACGTTGTTTATTGACGCCCGTAAGATGGGCGTTATGGTGAGCCGCAAACTGCGTGAACTTACAGATGGCACAAAAGAAGAATACAAAAACGAAGATGGTACATCAAAAAATGACATCAAAAAGATTGCCGATACCTACAATGCCTATGTTAATGGTACACTGGAAGATGTAAAAGGTTTCTGCGCAGTTGTTGATACAGAGAAAATTGCAGAGCAAGATTATATTTTAACGCCGGGCCGTTATGTTGGGGTTGAGGAACAGGAAGATGATGGTGAGCCGTTTGAAGAAAAAATGGCTCGACTGACTTCTGAACTTTCGGATTTGTTTAAGCAGTCGCACAAGTTGGAAGCAGAAATCAAGGAGAAGCTGGGGGCGATTGGATATGAAGTTTGACATTTGGAAAGAGTGCCCGAAAGTACCGTTGCCCAGTGTTCTTTTAACGGTTGTTGACAACCGAGGAAAAACTGTACCAACTGCCCCTTCGGGACATAAACTAATTGCAACAAATTGTGTCAGAAATGAAAATCTATACCCTGTATATGAAAAAATTAGGTATCTCTCAGAGGAAACATACAGAACGTGGTTTAGAGCGCACCCTGAACCTGGAGATATTATTTTTGTGTGTAAAGGAACACCTGGAAGGGTGTGTTTGGTGCCCGATCCAATAGATTTTTGTATTGCGCAAGATATGGTTGCATTAAGAGCCGATCCTAAAATTGTATATAACAAATATCTTTTAGCTGTTTTGCGTAGTTTTCAAATTCAAGAGCAAATTCTAAGTACAAGTGTAGGTGATGTGATTCCACATTTCAAAAAAAGTTTTTTTGATCAAATAATGATTCCGATACCGAATATGGATATTCAAAAGTCAATCGGTGATTTTTATTACACAATATCCGAGAAAACGGAGTTAAACAAAACGATAAACGATAATTTAGAGCAGCAAGCCGCCACCTATTTTCAAGAATTATTTATCAACAATGCAAATCCCATGTGGCAAATCAGCACAATAAGTGACCTTGGAACTGTTGTGGGCGGTAGTACGCCTTCAAAAACCAAGCCTGAATACTATACCAATAATGGTATTGCGTGGATAACGCCAAAAGATTTATCTATCAACAAGTCCAAATTCATATCTCATGGCGAAAATGATATCACAGAACTTGGTTTGAAGAACAGCAGTGCAACAGTCATGCCCAAGGGTACAGTATTGTTTTCATCACGTGCTCCCATCGGATATATTGCAATTGCATCTAATGAAGTTACAACCAATCAAGGCTTTAAGTCTGTTATACCTTACTCGGAAATTGGAACAGCGTTTGTATACTTTTTCTTGAAACACAGTCTTCCGGTTATTGAGAGTGCAGCATCAGGCTCGACATTCAAAGAAATTTCAGGAAGTGCCATGAAGAATATCCCCGCCATCATTCCTGATCGGAACACACTTGACCAATTTAATAGTTTCTGTGCGCCAATCTTTGCGCAACAAAAAATCTTGGAAGAGCAAAATCATTCACTTGCTATGCTAAGAGATAGTCTGTTACCTAAACTAATGTCTGGTGCAATTGATATCGCGAGTATTCAGATCTAAGCCGCTAAATTATCGTTTATAAAAGATATGAAGGGATAATATGGAAGATTTTGATAATGCTAAGACAAGAAATCCGAGGGAATGCGTTGTTACAAACCTTAATAGCTACCTGACCTACATTTCTGATATAAAGGAAACCATAAAGAAAGAGGAAGGTGCGGAAGTAAGCGCAAAGCATTATTTCTTCCGTGGACAGGCCAGCAACGAATGGAACGTCATGCCGGGAGTGTTCCGTGGTGGGATGCTGCCACATGAAGCAGAATTGATAAATGCGGCTTACACACGAAATCCCGATGACTTCCGGCAACTGACAACAGATTTTGAAAAACTCGCAAAATTGCAGCACTACGGATTGCCGACAAGACTGTTGGACGTGACGGAGAATCCGCTAGTGGCACTGTATTTTGCTTGCCAGAACAATCAAGAGAGAAAGACAAATGACGGGAAGACCACATTGTTGCCGCCGACCGATGGAAAAATCTATTATAAGCGCGATTACGGAAAAAGCTATAGCGACATAGAGATCAAAGTGCTGGCATATTTAGCGAGTCATAAAATTTCGGGCGATTATACATTAGAAAAGCTGCTCTCGGATTTGAACAAGTATGGAATTTATACAGATAAAGAGGTAAAAGAGTGCGAGGCAAGCGAGTACAAAAGCTTGCTTTCGACTATTCAAAGAAATTATTTTGTGATTTCCAACTTGAATAATGAAAGATTGGTACGGCAAAGCGGCTCTTTTTTGATCTGCGGAAAATATAATGTTCAGCTGAAAGAAAAACTCGGACAGAGCATTGTTAAACGGGCATATAGTGATGTCCAAGATGAATTTGAACTTCAAAGTTTTAGAATACCAGCGGGAAGAAAAGATGCGATTTTAGAGGAACTGAGTTTTTACAACATCAACGAAGGGACGCTGTTCCCGGAACTTGAGCACCAGATGGCATATATTAAAAGCAATTATGCGAACACACAAAAGCCTATGGTTGATCGGTTTGTGAAAACAGAAGTTCCGATAACAAGTATTAGAGAAGTGCGTGATTCAGATGTTTCAGACGATAAAGTGGACGAGATTATTCGAGAAGCATTGCATAATGCTGTGCATCCAGAAATTTTTGATGATTGTTACGTTGCAATTCAAAAGAATCTGATGCCGGATTGGTATCGCAAGGAAATTGGACTCAGTAAAGTTCGATTGGCACTGACGGACACATTGGATAATGGTACGCCGATAGGACGTGCGATGGCAAAAAGAGCAGCACAGTCTATCGTTGAAAAGATTGTGAATGCCATTGCGCAAGAATCGAATACAGCAACTTCGGATAATAGTTGAGGAGAAAAATCATGCTTTCATTTACCGAAGATACCTTTGAACAAGCGGTCATAGAGCTATTTGAAAATATGGGTTACACCCACATTTATGCTCCTGATATGAACCGAACAGATTACAGCCGCCCTCTGCTGGACGATGTTTTGCGGGATTGTCTGGTGCGGCTGAATCGCAGCCTTCCGGCTGTGGCAATTGATGAAGCCATCCTGAAACTGAATGATTTTGATGCAGGAAGCCTATTGCAGAAGAATATTATTTTTATGGACTATCTGCAAAACGGTATCACGGTCAAATACGCAGTCAAGGGTGAAGAACGGTCTTCGGTAGTAAAGCTGATTGATTATGCAGATGCAGACAAAAATGATTTCTATGTGGTAAACCAGTATACCTTCGTGGAAAATGGAAACAACCGCCGCCCGGATATCACTCTGTTTATCAACGGAATGCCACTGGTCTTGATGGAACTGAAAAGTCCTTCCAAGGATGAAGTGGGCGCAGAAAACGCCTACAATCAGATTCGGAACTATATGCAGGACATTCCCTCCATGTTCTATTATAACGCCATCTGTGTGATCAGCGACCTGTCCACCAACAAAGCAGGTACGATTACTTCCGGGCTTGACCGTTTTATGGAATGGAAAACAAAAGACGGTGATTATGAAAACACTGCGTATGCGCAGTTTGATACCTTCTATGAGGGGATGTTCCAGAAAGCACGGTTGCTGGATATTCTGAAAAATTTCATCCTGTTTTCCGGTGATGGGCAGAAGCCGATTAAAATTTTGGCTGGGTACCACCAGTATTTCGCTGTACGAAAAGCCATCGAAAAGGCCAAAATTGCCACCAAAACAGACGGCAAGGGTGGTGTGTTCTGGCATACGCAGGGCAGCGGAAAATCTCTGTCGATGGTATTCTATGCCCATTTGCTGCAAGAAGCTTTGGATAGCCCCACCATCGTTGTGATGACGGACCGCATTGACCTTGACGATCAGCTCTACACGCAGTTCGCCAGGTGCGCGCCGTTTTTGCGCCAGACACCTGTACAGGCAACCAGCAAGGAAAATCTAAGCAAGCTGCTGGATGGTCGAAAAGCAAACGGCATTATCTTCACCACGATGTTCAAGTTTGAGCGTGGCGAGAAGCCACTGTCCGAACGTAGAAATATTGTGGTAATGGCGGATGAAGCCCACCGTGGACAGTATGGTTTTGATGAAAAAATTGTCATCAAAGAAAATGAACGGGGTGAAAAAGAAGCACATACGGTCATTGGCAATGCCCGTATCATTCATGATGCCCTGCCGAATGCAACCTACATAGGCTTTACGGGAACGCCGATTTCGGCAAAAGATAGAAATACGCGTGAAGTTTTTGGTGATTATATCGATGTTTATGATATGACACAGGCTGTGGAGGATGGCGCAACGCGTCCGGTTTACTACGAGAGTCGTGTTATCAAACTCCACCTCGACCAGAATACACTGGCCTTGATTGATGCGACCTACGACGCACTGGAACAGCAATCGGACGCTGCAACGATTGAAAAAAGCAAAAAGATGCTGGGGCAGATGGAGAGTGTGTTGGGGGCAGATTCTACCATTCAATCCCTGTGCGAAGATATTGTCGACCACTACGAAAAGTACCGCGCCAATCTCCTGACAGGTAAGGCAATGATCGTAGCGTATTCGCGCCCGATTGCGATGAAGATTTATCGAAAACTTCTGGAGCTGCGCCCGACATGGAACGAAAAAATCGGCGTAGTTATGACTGGTGGCAACAATGACCCGGAGGATTGGAAAGAAATCATCGGCACAAAATCTCACAAAGAAGAACTTGCCCGGAAATTCAAAGACAACGATGACCCGATGAAGATTGCCATTGTTGTGGATATGTGGCTGACAGGTTTTGATGTGCCTTCACTGGCTACGATGTATGTTTACAAGCCAATGCACGGATACAATCTGATGCAGGCCATCGCGCGTGTCAACCGCGTGTTTAAGGACAAAGAGGGCGGCTTGATTGTAGATTACGTTGGCATTGCATCTGCCCTCAAAGCCGCTATGAAAGAGTACACCAAGCGTGACCAGTCCCGATATGGTGATATGGACATTGCCAAAGTTGCATATCCGAAGTTTCAGGAAAAACTTCAGGTGTGTAAAGATTTGTTGCACGGCTTTGATTTTAGCGGATTTATTGGAGGTTCTCCGTTAATGATGGCAAAGCTGGTCACTGGCGGCGTAAACTTTGTTCTGGACGCAAAAGCACCCAAGCGCAAAGATCTGTTCCTGCGAGAAGCTCTGTTGCTGAAACAGTCGCATTCGCTGTGTTCCAGCATGACCACGGAGCAGGAGCGACATGAAGCGGCCTATATGGAAGCAGTCCGTTCTACGGTGGTGAAGATCACCTATGGTGGGAGTGGCGGCAAGACACTTTCTTTGAAAGAAATCAATGCTCAAATCAATGAGTTGCTAAAGGCGAGTATCCAGAGCCAAGGCGTTATCAGCTTGTTTGACAGCAAGCAGGCGGATGAAAATATCAGCCTGTTTGACCCGGCGGTGTTGGATGAAATTTCAAAAATGAAGGAAAAGAACATTGCCGTAGAAATTTTGAAAAAACTTATGGCAGAGCAAGTTTCACTGTATAAACGGACAAATGTTGTGCAGTCTCAGAAGTTTTCAGAAAAGATTACACAGTTGATGAACTCTTACTACAATGGCTTGATTACAAACGAGGAGGTCATCAAGGAACTTCTGAAAACGGCACAGGAGATTACAGAACAGTATAACAACGGTAAAAAGCTGGGCTTGACGCAGGAAGAACTGGCTTTTTACGATGCTTTGACAAAGCCGGAAAACATCAAGGATTTCTACCAAAATAATGAATTGATTGACTTGACCAGAGAACTTACGGAAATGCTGCGCAAAAATCGGACGATAGACTGGCAGAAAAAAGAAACTGCCCGTGCGAGTATGCGTAAGATGGTGAAGCACTTGCTGAAAAAATATAAGTATCCACCGGAAGATTATGATACGGCAATCAGCACGGTCATTAGCCAGTGTGAGATGTGGACTGACAACATGGTAGTATGAATTGTATGAAATGTCGTTGATTTGTGCTTGACAATCGGATCCCTTTTCTGTAAAATGATTTTAGAAAATACTATTATTGAAAATAAGAAAGGCTATTTTATGGGAAAGATGATCTTAGATGACCTCCGCAAGCGTCTGGAACGTCTGGACGAAGACGCAGACCTGATGATCGACAATAACGACCACTATCAGATGGTGATCGTAGGCGGCAGTGCGTTCATTCTGCTGGGCAAACTGACCCGTGCCACCCATGACATTGATGCCTTGAGCGTTCCGAAAGAACTGTACGGCTTGCTCGGTAAGTACGATATCAACACGGATGTGGAAGCCTACATCGACAATTTTCCCTATAACTATCCCGACCGTTTGAAACCGCTGCCCTTCGGTGGCACAAAGGTTCAGTTCTACACACCCAGTCTGGAAGATCTGGTGATTGCAAAGCTTTGCTCTTTCCGTGATACCGACAAGGCGGACGTGGAGAGCGAAGCTGTGAGGAACTCGCTAGACTGGGATTTGCTGGAGCATCTTGCAACAGATGAGGACGAACTGAAAGCCAGCATCTGAATGAGTGGCGGTATCGGGACTTCTACATCCGGTATCAGGAGTATGTGGAGAGGTGGAGACCGTGAGGAAGCTGACATTTGAGGGATTTTTGAAGCAGTATGTGACGGAACTTTCCGGTGTTCAGACTGCCAGCATTCACAAGCTGGCGAACTGCTTACATGAAAATCCACGGCTGAAAGAGCCGCTGTACCTCTATGCACTGGTGTTTGATAAAGTAAATCTGCTGCTCCGCTATGCAAAAGACCCTGTGTGTCTTGCAGAGTATGAACGACTTTCAAATCGCTATTCGAGGGAGCAGGTACTTGCGCTTTTGCAGAACCAGTCGGCAGAGCTGTCGGAGGGCTATCTGAAAGTCTGGCGCAGTTATTGCTCCGTCCGGGATGCTGCTCTTGCCGACAATGATACAAAAGAACTGATTCACCGCAGAGTGGTAGAGATTCAGCAAAAGAAACATCTGACGAATTATCGTATTTATGCAGACCTGAAACTGAATCCCGGCAACGTGAATGCGTGGCTCAAGCACAACGATTCCAGCAAAATGAGCCTTGACTGCGCCCGGCAAATTTACAAGTACGCAAAGAGTTATTCGGCTGTCCGTTAAAAAGGAAGTGCACTCATGGGAACTACAAAAGCTCTAATCGTTGGCGTAAGCGAATACTTTATTGATGGAGCGGATAACCTCTTCTTTTGTAAAAACGATATTATTGCAATGCAAGATGCCTTTATTTACGGCCTAGAAGTTGCGGAAAAAGATATGATAGTTTGCGGATTAACAAACACAGTTACAGCAAACGACTTAATCACAGCATTAAAAGGGATTGAAAGGATTGTACAAGATGACGATACTTTACTATTCTATTTTTCAGGACATGGGACAACATTGAGTGAAAAACATTACTTGGTATTAAGTGATAGATTAATATGTACACAAGATATAATTTCTTTTTTAGATGCAATTTCTGCACGAAATAAAGTGATCTTTCTCGATTGCTGTTTTGCGGGGAACTTTCAAGTTGATGGGTCTGCTGTTTTTGATATGGAATCGACAGTACGCGATTTTGCAGGAAAAGGGTATGCAGTTTTTGCTTCTAGTAATGCAAGCCAGGTTTCTCGACTTTACCCAAATAAATCGATCAGCTTGTTTACTGATTTTTTATACGATGCAATAACAAGTAAGTGCACAATCCGAAACGGAAAGAAAAATTTGAATGATATACACAAATTGTTGTTCTTACTTTTAGAAACATGGAACAAAAACAATCCAAATTGCGTGCAATTCCCGATTTATAGAGCTAATATAGGCGGCACTGTTTTTTTTGATGTTAAGGATTACAAGCCGTATCTTCCGAAAAAGTTCTTTTATGATGATGAGGATTATTGTATTTGCTCAGTCGAGCCGCTTCATAATGGGATTGCAAAACGTTATGCAGTTAAAGTGATTCTTAAAAAGCCAGTATCATTCGAGCAAGTGTCCTTGATAAACCTTCAAATTGTTGAAAGGATAAAGTTATTAAACATTTTCAATAGCAAAGCACAAGAATCGAAGTGGAAAAATAAGCCAGCCAACTTGATTTTTGCTTATTTTGGACTTGACTATTCAGACATAGTATCGGGAAACTATATTTGTGACACTACTTGGGCGGATGATACGCAAGATAAAAAATGGTGGTATCGTATAAGAAAAGAATCAGAGGCTGTAATAAATGGAATTTATTTCAATATTCATTCTTATTATCAATCATTAAAAGAATACACTGCTGAACATACTGCGAATGCAGAAGAAATCATACAAGAAACAAAATCAATTCTGTCAGAAATGATTACATTGGCCGAATATGTTATCGCACAATACAATGAAGTTCTCAATAACGAGCGAACCGAAGAGGAGTTTGTGAATCTTGTAGCAGATGCCCTATCTAGAATTAATGAACTGTATTGTAAAGAAGGCGATTTGGACTTTCCCCCGGAAGAGCTCCGAGAGTGGAGCCAACTCTGTTCAAATATTATATCCGGCATACACGATTTTTCGCTTTTTTATGGAAGTCAACACTTTTTACAGAGAACGGAAATGAACAGAAGGCAATGTATGAATTTATCAATCAAACAATATTATCAGGATCTTGAACGTCTAAAAGATTATGAAACTCAATAATTATGGACGTGCAATGAAATATTAAGTTTACCCGTTAAAAAGGAAGTGAATCTATGACTGCTGTTATCTATGCTCGTTACTCCTCCGACAACCAGCGTGAAGAATCTATCGAGGGGCAGATTCGGGAATGCACGGCTTATGCGGAAAAGAACGGCATCACGGTCATCAAGCACTACATTGACCGTGCATTCTCTGCCAAAACGGACAATCGCCCGGAGTTCCAGCAGATGATCAAAGACAGCGGCAAGAAGCTGTTTGATGTTGTTCTCGTCTGGAAATTTGACCGCTTTGCCCGGAATCGTTTTGATAGCGCAAACTATAAGATGATCCTGAAAAAGAACGGCGTCCATCTGATCTCCGTCATGGAACCCATTGCCGAGGGTTCACAGGGCATTCTGGTGGAAACCCTTCTGGAAGGCATGGCAGAATACTATTCCGCAGAGCTGTCCGAAAAGGTGATCCGTGGTCAAACTGAGAACGCTCTGAAAGGGAAGTGTACTGGCGGTACGGGAACCATCGGCTATAAAATCGACGAGGACAAGTTTTATCACCTTGATCCGCTGACCGCTCCGTTGGTGCTGGAAGCTTTTCAGCGGTATGACAACGGCGATAAAATGGTGGAGATCGTAAACTTCCTCAACGACAAGGGTGTCCGCAATATGCTGGGCGGAAAAATGACCCACAGCAGAGTGAACACCATGCTGAAGAACCGTCGGTACATTGGCGAACTGTCTTTCCGGGATATCGTTGTGCCGGATGCGATTCCGGCTATCGTTCCGAAAGACCTGTTTGACCGGGTGCAGAAGCGTCTGGATAAGAACAAGCGTACCCCTGCCTGTGGCAAGGCAGACGAGGAATATCTGTTGACCACCAAGCTGTTCTGCGGCAAGTGTGGTGCGTTGATGTTCGGCGAAAGCGGAACCAGTGCAACCGGACGCACCTACTATTATTATAAATGCGCCAACGTCAAGCGGCGCAGGGGATGCAACAAAAAGACCGTGCAGAAGGACTGGCTGGAAGATCTGGTCGTCCGGGAGACGATGAAGCTGATTCAGGACGATGCGGTGATCGACAAGATCGTTCAATTGGTCATGGATGTCCAGAATCAGGAGAACACAACGATTCCGCTGCTGGAAAAGCAACTGCGAGAGGTCAACAAAAAGCTGGACAACCTGATGAAGGCGATCGAGGACGGCTTGTACACCCGGACAACGAAAGAGCGTCTGGAAGCGCTGGAAAGCCAGAAAGATGAGCTGACTGTAAAAATCGCAGATGAAAAATTGAAGAAGCCCAGCTTCAATGAGGATTTCATCCGATTCTGGCTGATGAAATTTAGAAAGTTCGATATTTCGCAGAAAAAGCAGCGGAAAGCGCTGATCGAAATTTTTGTCAATGCCATTTTTCTGTACGATGACCGGATGCTGATCACGTTCAACTACAAGGATGGCACCCAAACCGTCCGTTTTGAGGACACTTTGACCGCTAACTCAGCGGAGGAAAAAAGTTCGGATTTGTTCAGCTCTGCTGGACCATAAATCCAACGATTTCGCGTTAGAAATCGTTGGATTTTTTTGTTGAGTAGCTTGAGCGAGCAACAACCACCAGCTCCGCTGGTGGAGTAGAAAATGCTTTAGCTATAAGATTCGAGCAAAGCGAGATGACAAAGAAATTGCCATCTTAGAAGATGCACTTTGCAACATAGCTCGTTAGAGCGGTAGGGCAGGTAATGCAGATGAAAGACGCTTGCTCGAGGCCCCTTGAGGGGCTTTGCCAGTAGGATGCCCTTCTAGGGCTTACTCAAGCCACCGGCTTAGCCGGTGGTTTTGACTTGTGGGCTGACCTCATTTGGTTTTGACCACAATTTTGACCACAATGCCAACGATTTTATCTGGTCTACTGCCTGCCGGATGCCCGCTGTCAGCGGCGCAGAGAAGCCGTTCTGCTCGGCAAAGAGCAGTGCTTCCTGCTCCACGGTCATGCCCGTGTACACCTTGCAGAGGATCGGCAGATCTTTGCCGCCGTTACGGTGGATGCGTCAGTGGGTCGGCTGGGTATACTTTTTTGCAGCCTTGCTTGTCAATGTGGCCACGATCAGCGTGGGCGAGTAAAAATTTCCCACATCGTTCTGGAGAGCGACTGCCGGACGATTCCCGCTTTGCTCTGAACCGGTGGCGTTGTCGAAACGGGTGAAGAAAATGTCTCCGCGCTGGAATTTCCAGTTTTGGATCAAAAGCTGCCCTCCTTTTTCAATATGTACACCGCCCGCTGCACCTCCTTGGCAGTGGGCGGTGTGTTTGTTCAGCGGTTCATCACAACGTAATCATGACCGCGCCGGGTCTGGCAGAACTTTCACTGTTAACAGAAAACAAGGGGTAAAACGGGAGGTGTTTTCAAAAATATTTGATGTCGAAAACTTGGAGACACTGCGGATATTTCGCCGCTTGGGGCAGCCATGAAAAGAGGGCAAACATAAAACCTGCTCCTTTTCGGGAGCAGGCCATCTGAAGCTATAAAAAATAGCCGGACAACAGCCGACCGAAAGATTGAAGATCTTTCAGTCAAGCTGCTGCCCGGCTATTTGGTGCTACGTTTCATACATCACCCGGAGGTGACGGCCCGTTGCTCGGTGCGAACAGTCCATATTCAGGGTGCAATGCACCCGATTTATTATTTTTGTATACTTCAATACGTTAAAGAAAGTTTGGAGAACACCTCATTTGCGGGCGATCATCAGATGCCACGGAACGTAAAGGTGAACTCCACAGGCTTGGTCACATCAGGAATATACTCCGGGTGGACATTGGCACCCCAGCTGTCATCGCCGCCAACGCCCATCTGCTCGCCGATGGCACGGATGACCGTGTAATGGACCGGGGGCAGCTCGTAAGGATGCTTGGCACTCTCCATTTCATGGGGAGTGTAGGGCAGCGCAGAGAAGAACATGGGCTTTGCGGCATCCGCGGTAAACAGCAGCCCGCGACCCTTGCGGTCCACTACCTTGGCCCAGCGCACAGCGGTCTTTGCGCCGCACTCCTGCGGCACAAGGTACTGTGCCATGTTGTCTGCGACCTTGTTCTGGTAAATGCCCAGCTTGGCACCATGCTGGCGATCCCAGTAGGTCTCCGCAGGGCCGTTTCCGTACCACTCCACCGTGTCGTAGTCGGCGTCGATCTTGAACAGCACACCGAACTCCGGCATTGCTGCAAGTCCTTCCACCGGGTCATAGTGCAGGGTGGTCTGGATGCGGCCATCACCGAACACACGGTACTGCAGGCTGCACTCTGCTGCGGGGCTGGTCTGAAGGTTATAGAGATAGGTCACGACCACGCTGTCGGCTTCCACCTCGCAGGTGGGGTTCTGGAGGATGGTGCCGCCGTGAACAGACGGGATCTCCTTGCCGATGCCCTTGGCGGTAGCGTACAGGCTTGCCAGCTTCCACTGGCCGCGAACACCGCCCATGTTGTTGCCGCAGTCGTTGTCGGTGGGAGCGCGCCAGAAGTTGGGCCGGGGGATCTCCTGAATCATCTCCTTGCCGGCATAGCGGTAGGAAGTCAGACCGCCGTTCAGGTCGGAGAACAAAACATCGAAATTCTCACCCCGGACACCGATGTTGTGTGTACCGTGCGTAACGGTAAACGGCGTGACCTTCTTGCTGGGAATGGAACGGACCACAGCGATCACACCCTGTCCAAAGGCGACTTCGTGCCCCTTCTTTGCCCAGCCGGTGTCCGCCTTCAAACGGAAGCTGATGGTCACCGCATATTCACCGGGGAGCGCAGGGACCATAAACGGCAGCGGGAAGCTGGAACGCTCTTCGGGAGCAACATCAATATTGGCTAGTTTCTGTTGCTGATACAACTTTCCATCACGATGCAGCAGTGCAACGCAGTCGAAAGCACCCGTAGAGGTGAACAGGTTCTTATTCCAGACTTCGAAGCCAGAGTTGTCGATGGAAACGGCGATGTTCTGATAGCAGAACTTGACCTCCTGCATCTTGGGAGAAGGAGCACGATCACCACCGTAGGCAATGCCGTTTCCGCTGAAATTATAGTCGGTAGGACGCTCGCCGAAGTCGCCGCCGTAGGCTTGGAACCACTTGCCGTAGCGGTCTTTTTTCCAGATGGACTGGTCGATGTAATCCCAGATAAAGCCGCCCTGATAGCCGCAGTCCTTCTGGTCGGCAAGTTCCGTGTACTTGTGCAAAGCACCGTTGGAGTTGCCCATAGCATGAGAGTATTCGCACTCGATATAAGGCCGCTTATCGCCCTGTGCCAGATACTCTTTAATGTCCTTCACAGTGCTGTACATATGGCTCTCGATATCGGTGGTTTCGAGGAAGCGGGGATCATTGACCACACCTTCGTAATGCACCAGACGGGTGTCATCAAAGCGGCGGACCATCTCTGCCATCTGGAGCAGGGTCTCACCACCAAACGATTCGTTGCCCAGAGACCAGATCAGAACAGCAGGATGATTTTTGTCACGCTGGCAAGTGGAATTCATGCGGTCAAACAAGACAGCTTTCCACTCCGGCTTATCATTGGGTAAAACGCCCTCGATGCCGCGAATGCCCGCCTGATGGATGTCCCATGTGCCATGGGATTCCAGATTGTTCTCTGCGATCAGATACAGGCCATACTCGTCGCACAGGTCATACAGTGCATCCTGATTCTGGTAATGGCTGGTGCGGATGGCATTGATGTTGTTCTGCTTCATGGTGATGATGTCCCGAAGCAGTTCCTCATGGGTGTGTACGCCCACAGCACGACCCGTAATGGAGCTGAACTCATGACGGTTGGCACCCTTGAACACGATGCGCCTGCCGTTGAGCAGCATCCGATTGTTCTTCAGCTCGAACTTGCGGAAACCGACTTTCTGCCCGGTCACCTCTACTGGATGGCCTGCATCGTCCAGCAGCTCGATCTCCAGTTCATACAGAGCCGGGTCCTCTGCACTCCACAGGTGGGGGTTCTCCACCGCATGGCTGAACAGAGCAGAGCCGCCGTTCAGCGGGATTTTTTCGGAGAACACTTCCAGTTCACTGCGGCGCAGGGTCAGACGGGCTGCGCCCTTGCCCTCCACCTGCAGTGCAGCTTCCAGCGTGGAATGAGCGAAATCATCCCCGGCAAACAGCGTTTTGACGGATATATCTTCCAGATGCACGGTGGGGATGGCGTACAGCCACACGCTGCGGAAGATGCCGGAGAAGCGGAAGAAGTCCTGATCTTCGCACCAGCTGGAGGAAGTCCACTTGAACACCTGCACAGCAAGTTTGTTCACGCCCGGCTGGAGATAGGGAGTCAGATCGAATGCGTGTGCGGAGAAGCTGTCCTCGGTGTAACCCACATAAGACCCGTTCAGCCAAAGAGCCATGCCGCTTTCCACACCATCGAACTCGATGTGGACGGGCTTGCCCTCCATGGATTCCGGCAGCTCGAAGTATTTCACATAGCTTGCCACCGGATTGAACCGCTGCGGGATCTCGCCCGGCTGTACTTCTTCACGGCCATCCCACGGATACTGAACATTCGCATACTGGGGAATGTCGTAGCCCTCCATCTGGATGTGTGCCGGAACATGAATGTCATCCCAGCCGCTGCAATCGTAATCCGTCTTTTCAAAGCCGGGGATGGCACTGGTGTAGTTCTTTGCGTAGGCGAATTTCCAGATGCCGTCCAGCTTCAGCGCCAAAGAAGAGGAGCCTGTCCGATATTCTTCGCGGGAAGCGTAAGTACGGAAACTTGCATGAGCATTCAGCACGTTTTCCTTGAAAAAGGTGGGGTCTTTTACTTTTGCAAAATCAAATGCAGCCATATTGTTCCTCATTTACCGTATTATGTGATTGAAAAAATTCCTTCATCGTCCCCCAGAGGAGATGGGGATTCCTCTGGGGGAACAGGAGATGAAGGAGAAAAAGTGGATGGCGGAAAGACAGAGAATTACTTCACCGCACCGGTGATGCCCTCTGCGAACTGCTTCTGCAGAACGAAGAACACGATCATGGTGGGGATAGAGCAGAACAGAACGCCCATCATCAACATACCGTAGTCGATGGAGTAGCCGGACGCAATGTTGGCGATCAGCATCGGCATGGTCTGCGCACGGTTATCGGTCATAACGACCTTCGGCCACAGATAAGCGTTCCATGCGTTCATGAACGTGATGACCGCAGCCGCCGCATAGGTGGATTTCATGATGGGAACATACATCCGGAAGAAGATGCCCGTTTCGCTCAGGCCATCAATGCGCGCTGCCTGCATCAGATCGTTGGGGAAGTTGCGGGAGTTCTGTCGGAACATCATGATCAGGAACGGAGTGGAAATGCTGGGCAGGATGAACGCCCAGACACTATTCAGCAAACCGGCTCTGGACATCATCTTGAACAAAGGAACCATCGTGGCAACCTGCGGCACCATCATGGCGAGCAGCAGGATGCTGAACAAGCGGTCCTTGTTCTTATCATGATACAACTCAAAACCAAATCCTGCAAGAGAGCAGACGAACATGGAAATCACGGTCTGCACGATCGCATACAGGAAGGAGTTGCCCATGGCACCTGCCAGATTCTGCGATGCGATCAGATTTTTGAAGTTCTGCATCGCATAGGTGCCGAACATGATCTTGCCGCGGGCAACATCCAGTGAGGTATTGGTCGCCGCAGAGATCATCCACAACAGCGGGAAAACCGAAAGGAACGAGATGATGATCAGGAAGATGTAAGCAGGGATCAGTCTGCGCTGGATCATATGCTTCCTGCCTTTTTCACGCTGCACAAGTGCGTGGGTTTCTGCTGTATTAGTCACGCTTGTCACCTGCTTTCATGCTGATAAAGGACAGGATGGCAACCATCACGAAGATGACGAAGGACAATGCCGAAGCATAGCCGAAGTTTGCAACGCCCTGACCCATGGAGTTGTTGTAGATGTAGTGCGACATGGTGATCGTTGCATTCGCCGGACCGCCGGCAGTCAGGTTGACCGACTCATCGAACAGCTGCAAGGTGCCGTTGATGGACATGATGGCGGTCATCACGATGGTGGGCATCAGCAGCGGAACAGTGATCTTCCAGAACGTCTGCCAGCCGTTGGCACCGTCAATTTTGGCTGCTTCGTACACCGAGTAGTCGATGTTCTGCAAACCGGCCAAGAAGAACACCATGTTGTAACCCGTCCAACGCCAGATCAGAGCCAGAATAATGATGATCTTTGCGCTGGTGGGATTGCCGAGGAAGTTGTAGTGCGTTTGCAGGATGCTCAGCTTGCACAAAACCGTGTTTACCAGACCGTCCGTTGCAAACAGGGATTTGAAGATCAGGGAGTACGAAACCAGAGAAGTTGCACAGGGCAGAAATACGCAGGTGCGGAAGAATCCCTTGAACTTCAAATCGTGATTGTTCAGCAGCTGTGCCAGCAGGATTGCCAGGATCAGCATGATCGGAACTTCCACGACCAGATACAGGAAGGTGTTTCCCATCGAGCGCAGGAACAGTGCATCCTTGAACATTCGGGTATAGTTGTAGGTCAGCGGGCTGGCCCACTTCATGTTTGCACTGGAACCCGTTTTCAGGGAGGTCAGAAAACCGTTGATGATGGGGATAAAACTCATGATGGTAATAAGGACCGTGCCGGGCATCAGGTAATACCAGCCCGCACGACGCTGTTTTGCCATCAGAGAACCGCTTTTTTCGTTCTTCAATGTCAAACCCTCCTTCGGATGAATCAGAAGGTCTTAAAGACCCATCTCGAAGCGGAGCTGCTGTTCAGCATTTGCCAGTTCATCGTCCAGCTTGGAGCCGTTGACGGTGTTGATGATAGCAGTGATCAGGTAAACGCCAGCGCGGAAGTGGTAATCGCTCTGCTCGATCACAGGAACATGAGAACCCATCTCAACGATCTGCTTGTAAATCGGCTCATTGTTGAAGAACGCAACGCCCTCGTTGTAAACATCGGAGTCTGCACACTTCAGAACCGTGGTGACAACGCCGCCGTCACGAAGGGCGTTATCATAGGTCTGGGTGCTGCCGCCGAAGGTGTATGCGAGGAAGGACTTTGCCAGATCAACATTGCCGCAGTTGGCAGTGATGTACAGGCCGCAGCCGCCATTGGAGGCATAGCCCTCGCCGCCGTCCAGCGTAGGAATGGTGGTGATCTCCCACTTGCCGGAGTTCTCGGTGACAGCCTCCATGGTGGGGATGATCCAGTTGCCGTTCAGCACACCGGCGACCATGTCGCCCTGAATGCTCTGGTCGATGTAGTCGCTCCAGCTGTTTGCCAGATAGCAGGCCTTGCGCTTGCCCATATCCACGATGGTCTCGCAGACACGATGCAGCGTTTCGTTCTCGGTGATCCAAGGCTCTCCGTCCTTGAACTCGGCAACGCCCTCGGACTGCATCATCATGTAGACCAGATCGCCGCCGTCTGCGCTGGTGGAGAACAGGTATTTGCCTGTCTTTGCGTAGACCTGCTCACCAATATCGGTCAGATCGGACCACTTGATGCCGGTCATATCGTCCACGGTCTTGCCGACTTCAGCCAGCAGGTCGGTGCGGTATGCAAAGATAACAGTGCTGTTGTCCACGGGAACGCCGTAATGGACGCCGTCTACGATGGAGTAAGACAGCTTTTCCTTGCTGAAGCCGTCCCAGTCAATGTCCGCGCCCTCCACGGGAACAAAGGCATCCGGGTAGTCGGCAACATAACGCTGGATGTAGTGATCCTGGAACTGCACGATGTCGGGCAGATTGGAATAATCGTGTGCGGAACCTGCCAGCGTGATGGCATTCTCAATGTCACCGCCGCCGGACTGCTCGATCACCTCCAGCTCAAACTCCGGGTCAACGTTCTCCTTGTAGTCTGCGGCAGCAGCGTTCAGAGCGGGGATATCGAAATTCTTATCCCATGCGTAGGCAGTCAGCTTGTGACCACCGGGCTGAGAACCGCCAACATTTGCACCGCCGGAAGCAGCAGTGGAAGAGCCAGAGCCGCCACCACAAGCGGTCAGGGCTGCAGCTGCACCTGCAGCAGCCATAACGGACAGAAATGCGCGACGCGAGATTTTTTTCATAATGCCTTCTCCTTCATTCATGAAACCTTGAAAACGTTGACGGATCCGAGAAGTTTGGAGAAAGAATGGAACGCATTCACAAGTTGAACAATTCTTTTCTCCAAACACTCGTTTGTTATAGTCATTGTAACAGGTTTTGCGATTGAAATGCGGGTGCATCCAATCAAAAAACACGCAGATTCAATCAGAATCCAGCCGTGTTTCTGCACACAAAACGGTGGTTTCGTCAGCTTGTCCAAAGAAGAAAGGCTTTCTTTGGCACAATGCCAAGAAGTCTTTCTCTTACGGGTCGGAGGGATGCTTCCATCCTTTCTTGGCAGAGATCTTCTTGTCCAATACCCGACCGCGGTAGTCGCTGTTGTTTTTCTTATACTGGTATGGAGAAATACCCATGATCTTCTGAAAATTGCGGTTGAAGGAGGAAACATCCTGATATCCGACCCGCAGAGCAACCTCCGTCATGGGATAATTGGTGGAATTGAGCAGTTCATAGGCTTTCTGGATTCGTACCATCGTCAGATATTCAACTGGCGACATATTGAGATATTCTTTGAACTTACGGCGCAGCTGCGCCTCGCTCAAGGAACAGATGGACGCAAGATCTTCCCCGGAGATTGGATTCATATAGTGCATCCCGATGTATTCAATGGCGGGCATGATCTGCTGCAGTCCAACGGTCATGGGGCGGATATGGGTCTTCTTCTCCGTATAGCTGCGGGTGATCAGGAGCAGCAGCGATGTCATAAGATTCTGTTCCACGGCTTTATGGTACTCATGCTTCGTCTGGCATTCGTTCAGCACCATGGTAATAAGCCGTTCCAGTTCTACTGCATCCTCTTGCGGAAGGCATAGAGCCTCACTGGAGAGCCGGTGCAGGACAGATTCTACAAACAGAGGGTCGTTCGGAAAGGCACTGTTCAGGATTCCGGCGGGATCAAAGAAGAGATATTCCCATGAGTTCAGGCTTTTATCCCGGCTCAAGGTCGTGTGCAGACAGTTTGCGGGAACCACTGTGACTGCACCATCGGTATAGTCGATGTGCCGATCTTCCAGAACCATGAGACCCTGCCCCCAGCGGCAGATACCGATCTCCATAACATTGTGGAAATGGACATCCTCGGCATAGGTGCCATAGGTGCAGACCCAGTCCTCTCCTGTGATGGCCTGCACCAGCTCACCCTCCGGCAGCTCATAGTAGCGGTAGCTGATCCGTAGCTTATTTGCTTCCTTGTTAGGTTCCATATACTTCCTTTCTCCACACAATATAAGGTGTTGCGCAGGACGCAGTACCTATTATAGATTATAGAGGCTTCCGCCGGAATGTATATGGAGACAATACAACAAAATATGCACAAAATCACTGGAATTTGTCAAAAGTGTTTACGGAGGAACGGCTGTATGATTACAATCATACCCGCCCTTCCGAACACGTAAAACGGGCGCGGCTTTTGAAAGAAATGCTTGCAGAGTGCGGAGCAGGCTCAGATTACAACCAAAGAAAAACAGGAAGTTCCGTTGGGGAACTCCCTGCCTTACTTATCGCGTGTGGATTTTTGCAGGGTGCGTCCGGGTGGGCGCACCCTGTTTTTGTTATTTAAGCGTTCAAAGCTGTACTCAGTTCATAGACCTTATCAAACTGTTTCTTCCGTTCCGGAGTCAGGTGGTGACTAATAAGGATCAGCGTCAGGTTTGGATTGGCTAGCAGGCTCTTTTCCACACGGTCAGCGTTCTGTGCATCCAATGCGCTTGTACCTTCATCCACCAGCAGGATAGAACGATTATGAATTAAGGCACGCGCAATCGCAACTCGTTGTTTTTGACCGCCTGAAATATTACATCCTCCCTCACCCACGAGGGTATCCAACCCATTCGGCATAGACATCAGATCATTCTCAAGTGCGCTGTCATGGATGGCTTTTCTTAACTGCTCTTCCGTAAAATCTTCGCCCAACAGAATGTTTTCGCGGATAGACGCATTGAACAAGAATACATTTTGCTCAATGTAACTCATCTGCTGTTGAAGCTGCTCCGTGGCAACCGTATGAATATCGATATCGTCAAAACAAACGCATCCTGTGTAGTCTGGGAGCCATCCCAGTAAAATTTTCAGAAGAGTACTCTTTCCACATCCAGAAGGTCCTGTCAAAGCATACTTTTTTCCTTTTTCAAAACTGAATGAAGCATGATTCAGAACAGTTTTTTTACCATAGTTGAACGAAAGATTCTCGACGGAAATCGAACGTGAAAATGCCGGTAGACTTTTCTTATTGTCATGCGAGACGGTATCTCTGTGATTAGACAGCTTTTCAAAATAAGGCTTTCCAGAAGTCAATGATAGCTGAAGATTTACCAGCTGCTTTAATCCGTTATATACATTGGAGCAAATCGTTGAAACACTTACCATAACGGAAAGGTTTAAGATTCCCGTCAAAATCAAAATACCAGCCAATAAGCGAACCGAAACTTGAAAAACAACGCTAAGAAAGCCCATTCCGTTTCCAATAGCACTTTTTAGCACCTTCAAATGATACCTTGGGGTTTCCATTTGCTCATTTGCAGTTTCTGTTCCGCAAACCATTCGATCTTTTTTTCCAAAAGACCGAAGAACATCGTATCCCGCCAAAAGCTCCTTAAATTGGCTGACTGCTTCTGCCTGAAGCCTAGAGCAAATATTTCCGGCATTTTCCAGCTTCTGATTGAAAATTCGGGGTAAAAGAACCATCAGAATACCAAAGATAATTGATACGACAAGTAAACTCCAATGAAGATAAAAAAGCGCAATCAAGCTGGAAACGATCTGCGCCAGAACGCCAAACATGCCAAAAAGAGGCTCCCAGCCTAGCTGCTCCATTTGCGCTATGTCATTCGTGAGTCCTGATAAATAAGATCCGCTTTCTTCTGCATGGTATTCAGAATAGCTTTTTTTCAAAAGCATTTCAACCATATCTTTTCGTTCCAACTCGTTGATTTGACGCTGTGCTCGGTAGTGAAAAACCGTTTCCATATGAGATGCCAGAAAGCTGATTGCCCAAACTCCCAAATGCGCAACCAGTCCAAAAAGGAAAAGCTGCGTATCCTGTGCCAATAGACCATCCAGCATCTTCATGGAGGCAAGAGCCGCAAAAACTTCAATACTATATGAAATTACTTGACACAGAATCGTCAAAAACGAATTTTTCCATGTTTTCTTAATGTAATACAGCATACCATTTCCCTCTTAGTAGATTTTTAGTGATACACTGGAGCAAGTCGAATCTGCAAGACCATCAATTAAAGTTTTCTTTTTGCAGCGCATATTAAAACAGGTGAGAAGTTCTTTGCAGCAGAAACATTTTTCTTGAAGAGTTGAATGCCACCATTGGTGGTTTGCATTTTCATTCAAAACAACGCCCTTAGAAGAATCGACATACCCGATGAGATTTTGTGGATGATCAAGTGCTACTGTACATTTTTCGATTTTCCCGGTTGCTCGAAAAACCATGCTATATCTATAACTGGCATAGCAAATTCTTGAAAAAACTCCTTGTGCACCATTTGCACACTTCATTCCAATTTTTTCGATGTATTGAATAGTCTACTGCAAAAGGATTTGAAATCCCATATCGTCTCATGTTATGCGGTGGTCTCCCACAATAGGGAAGCCACCGCCTTTGTTGATTATCGGACGAGCCAGCCGTAATCCTGTCTGCAATCTACCACATAATCTGCATAAACCGTATTATCTACGATTTGGAAGATGAGCATATAGCGTTTTTCAAACAAGATGAATCGGTAAGCATTTTTAGGAATGTATTCGCCTTTGAGCCACGGGCAGCGCTGCGGCATCTGCTCCAAAGATTTTGCAGCCTTTTCAAATTCGACCGTAAGCCGCTCTGCTGCCGCAGGGCTGACCTGTGCCAGAAATGCGGCATGGGATACCAGCATCTGAGCGGCCCGTGCTGACACGGTCACGCGGTATTTATTTTGCTGCTCCATGTCCGGCGGCCTCCTTGATCGCACTGCGCATCATGGAAGTGACCTCATCAACCGAATAGCCCTCGCTTCCATGCATCCGGTCCTCTTCCGCGGAAAGCAGCTCCTCACGGAGCTTCAGCATTTTTTCACGGCGATTGTAGGTTTCGATGTCCATAACGACCAAGTCGCCCTCGCCGTTCTTGGTGAGAAAAATCGGCTCGGCGGTTTCTCTGCACAAATCAGCAATCTCGTTGTAGTTCTGGCGAATCGCTGCGGATGGACGGATATTCATAAAAGCACCTCCTGCTCCTGTGTGACCTATACATAATAGTAAAATTCTAATTATATTATATCCGTATTATACAATATAGTCAACTGAGCTATAATGAATTGTATTTGCTTTCAGAAGAAAATTGTTTGTTGTTCTCGTGGAACCGCCCAATAAGAATCCAGAAATTCCAGAAACTCGTTATAAACTGAAACTGGTTACGATTATACTTCATGGTTGTGGTCATGGGAATATGCGTTAATGGCGGTTCGGTATAAACCGGTACATTCATCGTTACCCTGTCATAAGCCCGGAGTTCCCCTGCGAACCAAACATTCCGATATAAAAAGGACGCTGCCGCCTCTGGGTGAGAGGTTGCAGCGTCTGGACGAAGAAGCCGCCGAAGTGGTGCGCCATATCTTCTCCCTCACGCTGGAGGGATATGGGCCTTATAATTCATACTTTGCCCCTGGAATGTTGCTATATGCAGGTTGGTTGAAGTTTATAATTCATATATAAAAGACCAGCGCCACTCAAAGTTTCTGGTCTTTCGCATGATGATTAATTGTTAATTCTCTTTTAATGAAGCAATCCATGCTTGGATTGCATCCACCAGTACATACTGCTGACGCAAAACAGCCATACCTGTTGCGGGAATGCTGGGTTCATTTTCTTTTTTCTGTATATTATATTCCAGATAGGATTTTAAGGTACTAATATTTTCCTCAATTTCTGCTATACACGATTTTTGTTTTTCAGGTGGCAAGGAATCCAAATTCACAATAACTGCGTTGAAGTCTAGAAAAATGTTAATAGGTTTTTCAGAAATCTCAAACATGAGCCGTTCAAATTCTGCTTCTCCGGCATCCGTCAGGGAATAAATCACTTTTTCTGGCATCTTCCCTTCTTTTACGATTTCGCCTCGGATTAGCCCCTTTTCTTCTAACTGAATGGCTTTTTTATAAATGGATGGAGTGCTGATTTTTACCCATTTGGATATGTTTCTATATTCTACTAACTTTTGAATATCGTAGGCACTCATTGGCTCCTTTTTCAATATTCCCAATACAATTAAATCTATGGTTGCCATGTGGAATCATGCCCTTTCGTTATGTTTTCTGAATAAAAGAACACCGTCAAATTCACTATAAAATATAGTATTGTATTTTATACTTTTTGTCAAGATAAATTGCCTTACTTCTCTTGACATATACTATAAATTATAGTACTATTATTTATACGGTGTAGTGCTATAGTCTACACTGCTGTAAATTATACCTAAAGAAGCGAAAGGAGTTTTAACAATGAATGAACGCAACAACAAACTTGAGCTTTTGGGCAGTGCGCCTATCCCAAAAGCTCTGATGGCTCTCGGCATACCGATTATGATTGGGATGTTGATCAATGCACTCTATAATCTGGTGGATGCCTATTTTGTGGCTGGTTTGGGAAAAAGTCAAATGGGTGCTATTTCTATCGTATTTCCGTTGGGACAAGTTGTGGTTGGTTTAGGTCTTATGTTCGGTAACGGAGCCGCATCCTATCTGTCAAGACTATTAGGGCGCGGAGATAAAGATACCGCCAATAGAGTGGCAAGCACCGCACTGTATAGCAGTATTCTGATTGGCACCATTATCATTCTGTTTTCTACGATTTTCCTCAAACCAATTTTGGCGATGTTGGGCGCAACAGAAACAATTATGCCGTATGCCCTGACATACGCAAGAATTTATGTGCTCTCCTGTATTTTCAACGTGTTTAATGTAACAATGAACAACATTGTAAGCAGCGAGGGTGCCGCAAAGACGACCATGTGCGCCTTGCTGCTGGGAGCCGTATTGAACATCGGATTGGACCCTCTTTTCATTTACACTTTGAACATGGGGGTAGCGGGTGCAGCAATTGCCACAGCAATTTCGCAAATGGTATCCACACTTGTTTATCTAACCTATGTTCTTCGCAAAAAAAGCGTATTTACGTTCAGCATAAAAGAGTTTTCTCCTACGAGGCAAATGATGACGGAAATTTTAAAAATTGGAGTTCCCACTTTGGTGTTCCAACTGCTGACAAGTCTTTCGATTGCGCTAATTAACCGCGCGTCCAGCAATTATGGCGATTCGGTCATTGCAGGCATGGGGGCGGTTACGCGAATTACTTCTATGGGAACTCTTGTTGTTTTTGGATTTCTGAAAGGGTTTCAGCCTATTGCCGGATTCAGCTATGGGGCGAAGCAGTTTGATCGCCTGCGCGAAGCAATCAAAACCTCAATCATTTGGTCTACAAGTTTCTGTTTAGTCGTGGGCTTAGTCATGGCCGTTTTCTCCACGCAGATTATCTCTCAATTTACCGAGGGAGATACTCAAATGATTTTAGCCGGTCAAAAATCTCTATTTGCGAATGGCCTTACATTCATTCTTTTCGGTTTCTACACGGTATACTCCTCTCTGTTTCTTGCTCTGGGCAAGGGGGCGGCAGGTTTCTTTTTGGGCGCATGCAGACAAGGCATCTGCTTTATTCCTGTCATTTTGCTGCTGCCTATGGTATGGGGAATGAACGGAATCCTATATGCCCAACCCATCGCAGATGTGATTTCCGTAGTAATCACTGTATTTATGGCGTTACACCTTCATCGGGAATTGTCTATGGCTGAAAAACAGGTTATGTCCAATTCGGAAATGTAAAGAGGCGAAGAAAAAACGTCAGCTTGCTATACGGTAGTAAAAGAAGAAAACTAAGCACAGAGGAAGATAAGATGAAGATAGAATGGATTTTATGTCCCTTTTGTGGAAGCAAAACGCGGTTGAAAATTCGCAATGATACAATACTGGATAATTTTCCGTTATATTGTCCTAAATGCAAACATGAAACCCTGATTGCGGTAAGAAAACTAAATTTATCTATCATCCAAGAGCCAGACGCACAGACGCAGAGCCGGTAATGCACAAGGTGAATTCACTTGTGATTATCGGTTCTTTTTTTATCTTAATATACAACGAGAACCCGCCCCGCCCAACGGCAAAAGAAAAAAATCCGTCGTAAAGCAGACACATTTTCACGCGCCTATGAAGCGGCGGCTTTGACAAAATCAAGGCCGCCGTTTCTTTGCATTTATCCTAAACCAACGACGACCTAGCACCGTGTAAATCCACGGCGGCGTATAGGAGGATGCCGCCGTGTCTATGTTTTCCTTTATAAAAAAGGACGCTGCCGCCTCTGGGTGAGAGGTTGCAGCGTCTTTTTGGCATCAGAGGGCGAATGAACTGTCAGACCGAACGGTTCTCAGCAAATTGGATGCTTTTAGCCTGCATTTTCCTGTTCGTCAAGAATGCGCCAGCCGTCCATCAGGTCTGAATTTTCCATAATAAAGGTGTGGGCGGTATCCTGTCCCCACGAGTTGTCGTATTTCAGCATCAGATAATCGCTCAACTCGGTTCGATTTTTGAACTTCAACAAGCGATACGGCTCCTGAAAAGCGACCTTTTCGACGAAATATACCGCATCCGATGTGGGAAGCATAACGCCGACATGACCGATCATAAGAGAATTGTCCGTTTCAGAGAACTGATCGTGCAGGACTACGGAGACGAGACGGATCTTATCATCGTCCACGAAGGAGAGACCGCGTTTCTTCCATTCCTGCTGAATCGTTTTCAAATGGGTAGGAATATCAGTCGTATTGGTGGTTTTAACCGGGGCGAACAGCGCATCAAACTTTTGCCGTTCGTCGCCGCAAAGGGATTCCGGGTCAGAATCCAGTGTTTCATAGTCCATAAACAGGGTGTCCTCGGCTGAGTCAAGGTCTGCCTTGCCCGTGACAGTGATAAAATCACCGAACAGCCCACAAGCGGTAATCCGACAGTTCCAGCCGGGGAAGGTGTCATATTTTTCCGTCCATGCGTCCTGCATGGAGTAAGGATCGTATTTCAGATCCGAAGGCTTGGCATTTTCAAACCCTGTGGTGAGCCATGCCGGGTCCACAGCATTGTTGAACTTTTGCACATGATCCAAGAAGGTCTGTATCCGCAGGTCGGATACGCCGGCATCCTGCAAAAGTTTGGAAAGAAGCGCCTGTGTATCCGAATCTGATAAATTGGAGTATTCAATTTGCTGAAGGACGGGCTGAGAGGTCTTTTGAGTGCAGCCCACTGCCAGAAGCGCACCGCAAAAAAGTGCAGCGGTGCAGACAAGAAAAGTTCGACGTTTCAAAAATAGTCACCTCGTTGTGTTTTTTGGAAAATTTCTTTAAGTGCCGGAGTCTCCACCATAGGCGAAGAGAGCAACGCCGTTGGTCTCGTAACGAATGGTATCACAGATAGACAAAGAAAATCAATGACTTCTGTCGTATTTGACCATATATAATGTTGCGGTATCCATATCCCATACGGCTAACACCCATTGGGGGAAAGACAATGCGGCAGTTTTCTGAACGATTTTCTTCATGTCGGACACAACAGGAGTATACCCAGGTTGGAATAAGAATTTTCCGTTTTTTCCGAATGGAAGGTTCAAATCGCTTTCCAGATAGACGGAGGATACCAGCTTGCGAAGCGCGGCACGGCAATCCCATAGATTCCCCCATGCTGCAAGTGGGAGCCTGAAGAAACGCCTCGTCCACATTATAATAGGCCGCAATCGTGATGTGCGTGAGGCTTTCCTCCGTATAGGATTTGATGAGCCAGGAAGACCGATAGGGCATCTTTTTCAGACCGATTTCACAGAGATAATGCTGCTCCTCAGAGATGGGGTTCTTCTTTTTCATACATTCCCTCGCTTGGATAACGGCAGGCAGATGTTCTTCGGCGGGGCTTCTTCCAAGGCAACACCAAGACCCACACGACACAATCGTGTGGGTCTTGGTGTCTTATGAGTCGAGAGAGCAGGAACTGCTCTCAATTATCCATTGCTGCACGAAGCTGTTCGTTTACTTCTTCAACTTTCAGACGAGACAGAATGAAGGTGATGATTGCATCCAGAGCGAAGGGAATCACAAGATACATGATCTTCAGCATCGAGATGCAGGATTCGGGCTGAACGGCCAGACTGCTGTCAAAATGGCTTGCAGCCAGCAGCCAGCCGGTGATTGCGGTGCCAAGACCGCCGCCAAGTTTTACGCCCAGAGAAGTGCAGGAGTACATCGTTCCGTCCACACGCTTGTGCTTCGTCAGCCAAGTGTACTCGGAGCAGGCTGCGATCACGGCGTTCATGTCGCCCTGCCAAGGACCCTGACCCAGAGCTGCGATTGCGGTAAAGAGCAGCATCAAGGTCACATTGCCGCTGCCCATGTAACCGGCTGCAGCAACCAGTGCACGAGAAATCGTTGCCAGAGTATAGCTCATTACATTCAGCTTATACATTCCATTCCACTTTGCAACCAAGGTCGGGGTGAACACCAGTGCGATGATCAGAGGAATGTTGACTGCCCAAGAGAATACACCGAACAGATTCTGGTTGCCAAGGATGTAGGTTGCATAGTAGGTGCCCATGCTGATCATGGCACCGTAGATCTGCTGCAAAATGTAGGTGCCGCAAATCATCATATAATATTTGTTGCCAGCAAGCAGCTTTGCAGCCTGAACCAGATTGTACTTTTCGTCCTGCTCGATTTCCTTTTTGTTGGTGGTATCCACCAATTCGCCTTCCGGCAGTTCCTTCACGGAGAAAACGGAGAGGGTGTTGACAAGCAGACCGATGATGGCGTAAATGATTGCAACAGTGCGCCAACCGGCAGCACCACCGCCCAATGCCGTAACAGCACCCAGCGTGATGGACTGGATGAGCAGGCTGGTGGCAAAGGCGAACATGAAGCGGTAAGAACCCATCTCGACCTGCTCTGCGCTGTTCTTCGTAACAAGAGCGGTCAGGGCAGAATAAGCGATGTTGTTGGCGGTGTAGAACACGGCGTTCAGCAGCGTGTACGCAATCAGGAACCATGCGTACTGTGCAAACTGACCGAGATTCGTGGGAATTGCAAAAATAGCCACCAGCGTGATGGCGCAGCCGATGTAGCCGTACAGCATCCACGGACGAGCCTTGCCCATCTTAGAGTGCGTTTTGTCGATCAAAGAGCCAAAGAAGATGTCCGTTACACCATCCAGCAGCTTGGAGACTGCGATCAGAGTGCCGACAATGCCGGGGTTCAAACCAACCGTGTTGGTCAGATAGATCATTACAAAGGATGACAGGAATGCGTATACCACGTTGCCTGCAATATCACCTGAACCATAGCCGACTTTGTTGTACCATTTCAAATAGCGTTTCTCCGTCATTTTCCGATTCTCCTCATTTACTTCGATTTTACAAGGCTTACGCTTTTTCGGCAAGATGTCAAATTCTCTTGCGTTTTGTCTGAAAGTATTATAAAATTTATATTGACAAAATCATATTGAAAAAATGGAACAAAGTATGCACAAAATCACACAGTTTGTGAAAATCAAACAGAACGCATTCCGATTCCGGCGAAGTCTTTAAGAAAGAAGATGGTATTGAGATGTATTTCAACTCTGGCTACTTAAACAACTCTCGTCTTGATTTCAAGGATTACACAAAACCGTTGGTGGTAGGAAGCTGCGGCACCTACCGCCTGAAAAAGCGTCCCATGCTGCCGACATACTGGAAGAAGGGCCGCAGAGACTATCAGATCTTATATGTGGCATCGGGCAAGGCGCATTTCTGGTTTAATGGAATCGAGGAAATCGTTGACTCCGGCCACATGGTTCTTTACAAGCCCAAAGAGGTTCAAAAGTACGTTTACTATGTTGAAGATCACCCGGAGGTGTTCTGGATTCATTTTACTGGCTATGACGTTAAGAACATTCTGGAGTACCATGGCATCTCTTTGAATCAGCACGTCTTTTACAGTGGAACACTGCCGGAATATAAGATGTCGTTCCGAAAAATCATTCGGGAACTTCAGCAATGCGAATACGGGTATGAAGATTACATCGCTTCGTCGTTCAACAACATTCTGCTGCTCGTCAGCCGCCAGCAGCAGAACGGCGAAAACTATACCGTGACGATCCCCGAAGAAATTGAGATGGCGGTTTCTTATTTTAACGAAAACTACAATACGAAGATCAGCGTGGCGCAGTATGCCGAATCGCTGCATATCAGCACGAACTGGTTCATTCGTAATTTCAAACAGCACATGAAGATGAGTCCGGCGCAGTACCTTCTCTCCTTGCGGATGGTCAACGCACAGAGCTTGTTGGAAAATACCGATTACAGTGTCGGTGAAATCGCTGAGATCGTGGGGTACGATAACCAGCTTTATTTTAGCCGGGTGTTCAAAAAGGAGTATGGCATCAGTCCAGCGCAGTATAGGAAAAGAGCAGAAAACCAAAGTGCGGCACCGATGGAATCCGATGTCGGAGAAATCACCCGTGAAGATTAAAGCGGGAGTTCTACGGTACGCAGTGCCAGCAAGCAATGCTTTCGTCTACACAAAAACACTTTTTGCGTTGCAAAATGCTTGTTGGGGAAGCGCCCCAAACCCCTTTGTTCTGCATTTTTCAATGCAGGCTGTGCGTCCCGGCGGGACGCTTTTTACCCGGTGATGCTCTCCGGGTCGTTGAGGACTTGCACAAGGTGCGATGCAGCTTCTGCCAGAGAAGCATACTTCATCTGTTCCGGGACAGGCGCATCCAGAAGCGAAACGTAGTGCAGTCGGGGAAATCCGCTGGATTCGTCCAGCAGAGCGATGCCCTTGGCACCCCGGCGCACATAACGGTTCATCCGGTTGTTCCAGATGTCAAAGTCGGCGCAGGCGGTGGCATCGGGGCGCTGGGCGTAGATCATGAGCTGGTCTGCAAAAGGGTACTTGTACAGCCGGGATGCAGTGGTCAAATAGTCCGTCCAGCTTTCCCAATACCGGGTCAGACCATTCGCCGTGCGCTGGGCAAGGGCAAGGTATTCTTCGGTTTTGCTTGGCATTTGAAGCCTCCTTTCGGTTTCAGGGTACAAAAAGAGCGGGCAGCCGTTTTGTGGCCGCCCGCAGAGGTATGGAATGATTTACTTATTTGATAAACTGGAATTGATTTACTTTGTTTGTAAATCTTCCAGAAAGAAAATTCCCTCTGTTAGGTTGACAAACATTTCCTTGTCCTTGATTACATGAATTTTATTGTTCCACCAGACAGTAGTGTTATTAGCGGAGATTGTTTTGCTTGTTCCATCCTTAAGAAAATAAGTAATTGTAATAGCGGGTTCTTCTTCGCTATTCACTTCCCCAAATAAATCATATTTCAGAAATCCCGTTAGCTTTAAGGCTAACTCAATGTCCTCACTGCTCGAAATTTCTTTAACATCATCCGTGACACTCGGATACGTGATATTTACAGACTGAATATCATTTATGCGGGGCAATCCCCAAAGATACATACCATTCGTAAATATGTTGATCCCAACAATCAAAACAGTCATAACTATCACTTCTATCAAAAATCGAATAAGACCTTTGAAAATCTTGTTCACCAACTTATCCTCCAATCTCGATTTCTCCTACTCCCTCAATTTCGATTTATCAAATTGAACAGGGATGTTCAGCTCCGCTCAAACCCAAGATAGCGGGTACCCTGAAAACTCAGCTTTCCAATGTCGCCCTCCACAAGCATTCCGTAGTCCGAACCGCTTACGGTAAGCTCCATGCGGTCGCCGCTCTCTACCTGAAAGGTCACATAATAGGTCGTGAACGTATGCGCCATCGTATCGTCTGTATGGTGGCGAGAAACTTCCGTTCGCTTTGCCACAACCGTTGCCGGAACAGTCAGCCACGGCGAATGGTTGTTTTTATTCCATGTGCTGATATTTCCGATGATGGTGTATAGGATCATACCCAAAACCACAAGGAACAGGATGGGAAACAGAATGCTGAACAGCATATCAAATCCAGCGTAAAACATCTTATTCCTCCAAAATTTCTTCCAGCAGGTCTTTTACATCGTCCAGAAAAGATTCTTCTCCGAGGGTGTTCACCTTGAAGAACACCGCTTGACTGCCTCCTGCGGTGATGGCAGACAGCCGAACCGGACTGTCCGCATTCTGGAACATGGTCAGTGTCAGACTCAGGCGGTTGCCGCCCATCATGCTGTACCGTTCAAACACACGGACACTGCACCGGGCATCGCCCTCTTTGAAATCACTGCCTGCCTCTAAATCTGCCGACCAACTGCTGTCCGGGATCTCTTGTTCCAGCTTCCGAAGCAGCTTGTCAAAGTCTTTGTTTCGGATGGTCTTTTCAAAGATTGCCATAATGGTTCCTCCGTTCTGACAATTAAAAATCGGTCCCTTATTTTTGATACGAGCAGAGCCACAGGAAAATTGCGGAGAAATCGCTTGAAGAGAGGAATTTTGTCTGACTTGATTATAGCATATCTTTAGGTCAGTTTACAAGGAACTACACGCAGACCACGAAACGGGGGCTGCTGACAACAAATAAAGGCTGAATATCAAGCACCGGGGAAGTGCGAGATATTCAGCCTGTTTTGTTGTCTGGGGTTTCCAAAGGGGCTTACCCCTTGGCACACGACTTTGCTTGCAAAGTGTAGTGTGTTATACGCTCTGTCGGCGTTGCTGCGAAAATGGGGTTGCCGCCGGGGGAGGGCAAGCACATTTGAAGCAGCAGGAAAACAAGGCTGTGATTGTGTTGCGTGGAGCTGCAAGCGCAGGGTTGGTTTCATCAGCAGACAGGGCGTATATGAATGCCCCCGTCCCTCGTCCTACGCCGAACTATGGGACAAAGTGTCCCAGATGGATAGCCACACTTACGAAAAAGCAGACGGATTTTTCTCTCAAAATTGAAATGGGCGGGAAGCCATTTTAGGGCTTTCCCGCCTTGATTACCCTTTAGCAAAGACGGGCGGGGCTGTCAACGGCGGCGCATTTATGCGCCGTTCATTTTGACCGTTGACTGGCTCGGCTGGCTTTGCTATCTTCCCGGTAAATTTGTCAATTTTCTATTTTCGTCCCCGCTGTGGGTTTGGATTTTTGAGAAAGTTGAACGCTAACATCCAAAGGGGTTCCGTCCAAGGATGTGATTTGAGCCAGTTCTGTTTCGGTCAAGTTTTTCAAAAATATGCAGTATTCATTTGGGTATCCGCCCACAAATTCCATTTTGGGCATTTCAATTTGCTGCGGGTCGGTAATCCACAAGCAAGGCTCTCCTGTTGCCCAAAACTGTGTCAAGACAAGAAGTTGGCCATTGTAAATAACTTTTTGCTCCATGCTCCCTCTCCTTCATTTTCTTCAGAACCTTCACAGTCCGCTTAAGTTTCGTCCATATATGTTTTTACCTCGATGTATTTATGGTTTTTTGCATAGGCAAGAACATCTGATTTTCTGATATAGTCAAATATATTTCCGTTCAAATCCTCGTCCCATGTTGCTTCACTGAAAATTTTATTTTCAGCGGTTGGCTCATACAAGATGTCCACATGGATTTGATAAAACTCTTCATCATCATTTGAAAACTGTCGTACTAATGAAATTTGAAAAAACGGTTCTTTTGAAAAAGCAGTAAATATTCCGGTTTCAAATAAAACCATATCTTCTTCAAGAGGTGTGCTGCACATCTGCTCAAACACATCAACAATTCCTTCCACCGGCATTTTATCAGTTATCTTTTCTTCCAAAAATTTAATTAAATTTTCCATTGATTTTCCTCCTCTAACTTCTGATTTATCGTTTCCTCGGCGGTCTGCAAAAAATCTTCCAGCGGGTTATCCTCCGGGACGCTGAAAAAATCGTCCTTGTGGGCTTCCCGCAGGTCAAGGGCTATCTTGTTTATATCCTGCTGTATCACGTAGCGGCAAAAACTGTCCTCGTCAATGTGGGCGGTAATTAGCTGTCTTAACTGCGGGTCGGTCAAACCGGGATTGTGCCGTTTCATAATGGTTGCGCTCATAGCGTCTACAATGGCATTGGCACCCTGTATCTGGTCGCCCTCCTGATCGTTGGCGGTCAGGAAAATCACGATGGTGTCCGGGTGCTGGGGCTTTATCAGCTTGCACAGCTCAAAACCGTTGCCGTCCGGCAGGTTGATGTCCAGCAGCACCAAATCAAATTCCCGCTGGCGGATGGCGTCGGCTGCGGTTCTGGCATTTAGGGCAAATGCCAGCGCCTGCGCCAAACTTCGCAACAAGATAATTGACACCGGTTTCTTTATCTACTACCACATAAAACCCCTTTACACTACCAGCGGTTTCCGTAATTTCAAATCTCTTATTTTCCATATAGATACCTCCTAACCATTCAAGAAGATCAAAGTTCTTGCTTTGCAAAAATACGATAACTGATTTGATACATCATATAGCACCACGCTAATGCCAGAAGCGGAGAGCAACAGAGAAGAATAAACACAAGCTGATCGGTCAGCTCAACTCCTAATGTGGTAAGGAGTTGATATATTCCAAAACAAATCCCTGCCGGAATAAGGAAAGACACCACTAACAGGACACGGCCTCTTTCTGCTCCAAACTTAAATACAAGGGGAATCGACATACTACCAAAGATTAAAGCGATCACCCATGAAATCAAAGCCAAAAATAAAAGTTCTCCAATCCCTACAAGGTCAAGCGTGATTTTATTTGTGATAAGGCCGCCGATAGAACCAACAACCAGTCCAAAAAGACTGCCAACAGCGCAGAAAATAGCCAGTACAATAAATTTTCCGCCCACTAATTCTTTCTTGGAAACTGGCATAATCATGGCATATCGTGTCCACTTTGAATTATCGTCAAAAGAGAAAGTTGTTACAATCATCATGCTGCACAGGATGGCGCACTCGAAGATATAGCCTTCAACACCAGAAAACGGGATAAAAGCGGCTGCAAAGGCCACAAGGATAAACAGCATGGATTTTGCATTATGGCCGATATTGAATAAATCTTTTAGAACAAGGCTTTTCATTTTGCCTGCTCTCCTTTCACATACAACAGCAGAATATCATCAATGGTGGCATCATCCACTACGGCATTTTTATATTTTTTTCTGACCTTTTCCTTGTCCGCCACCAGCACATTCCATTGATAGTCGTCCTTACGGTAGGTCAAAACTTCTTCTTTGTCGAGCTGGTCGAACAAGACAGCACCGCAACGGACAATACCATAACGGTAACGAAGTTCATCTTTTGTTTTGCAAAAAAGAACTTTGCCCTGATGAATAAAAGTAATATAGTCTGCTACTTTTTCCAGATCCGTTGTGATATGCGAGGACATCAAAATAGAATGGTTTTCATCTTGAACAAAGTCAAGAAATACATCAAGAATATCATCCCGCATCACAGGATCGAGGCCACTTGTCGCTTCATCCAAAATCAGCAGTTTAGGCTTATGGGAAAGGGCAACGGCAATGCACAGCTTCATTTTCATTCCCTTGGACAAAGATTTAATCTCTTTATCCGTAGGAAGCTGAAAGCGTTTCAGATAGTCTTGAAACAAATGCACGTCCCATTGTTTGTAGGCAGCACCAGCAATTTTTCCCACTTTGGCCGGTGTAAGAGTTTCATAGAAATTGATACCGTCAAAGACAACGCCAATGTCCTCTTTGAGCTGTTTAGAGGACGACAATTCTTGCCCCCAAAAAGTGACCGTACCATCGTCCTTACGGATCAGGTCAAGAATGGCATTGATGGTTGTGCTTTTTCCAGCTCCATTTTCGCCAATCAAGCCCATGATCGTTCCTTTTGGCACCGAAAAAGAAACATGGTCTAACTTGAAATCCGTGTACTGCTTTGTCAAGTTATCGACTTGCAAAATTGCATCCATAGTTAATCCTCCTCCTGATAAAACATCGTTAGCAATTCAACCAGCTTTTCTAACGATATTCCACTTGTCCGCCCAATATCAGCAGCTTCTTGCAAATATTCTTCGGCCAATCTCTGTCGTTCTTCCTGATAAAAGTCTTTGTTTTGAGCCGATACAAAACTTCCTCGTCCTACCGTAGTTTCAATAAAACCGTCCCTTTGCAAATCTTCGTATGCTTTTTGAACGGTAATGACACTCACATGAATGGACTTTGCCAGCGCCCGCATAGAGGGAATCGGATCACCAGTTTTTAATTCACCACTCATAATCATGGCTTTTATCTGTGAAGTTATCTGCTCATAAATTGGTTTGCTCGTGTTGCTGCTTATGATGATTTCCACAACGCCCCTCCTTTGTTCTGCAATGTACTTATCGTACAAGTACATTATAACCTTGCATGTTTAATTTGTCAATATGTCGGCCGCGGAAATAAAATACTACCTAACATCAAATTTCATTACATTCTCATAATTCAACCCGAAATGTACAATGATATAGGGTGATATGAGAATGAACCAAGATGAAAGAAGGTTTGACTTTCACGGCCTCGGGTTGGCGCTCAAAAGAGCCAGAGAGGAAAAGTGATTTTGGCAAAGCTACTGCTTGAAAAACCAGATGTATTGCTATTAGATGAGCCGACAAATTTTCTTGATAAAGATCATGTTTCTTCACTCAAAGATAGCTTTACAAAATACACCTCTAAGGCTACTACAATAGGTAGGGCGCAAGGTCTTATGCAGAAGCACTTTGAGACCTTGCGCCCTCTGTTATTCTACCCTAAAAATACTTTGCCAGCTGCTTCAGACCACGGCGGATACTGTCTCGGACACGGCTTGGGTCTACACCTTCTACTTCGGCAATTTCATTTACCGTCATTCCCAGATAGTATCGGGCATAAATCCGTTTTGCCTGTTTCTCCGGCAGCTTCATCACAGCGGCATAGACCTGCTCCTGAAACTGTTTTTCCTCCAGAACCATCTCCGGCGTTTGCGGCTTCAACAGCACTGCATTTTCAATGCCATTCTCGCAATCCAGAGAATACTGGGCCTTGTAGCGATACATCTTTCGCTCATACGCAGCCTCCGCACGTTCAGCTACTCGAATAGTCTCCATTACTTCCTCTGTCACATCTATAAAAAAGTCTGTTGTATAAACATCAGGATAAAGTTCCCGAAGGTTAATTTTCTTCATTATGTACCTCCATTTCGATTCACGGGTGATTGACGGGTGAATCGAATGGAGGCGGAGACCGACACCGGCAGACAACCAGGTCATCTCCGAAAAAATGGCAACAAAAAACGCCAGATTTCCGTGAGGGAAAACTGGCGCGCCAAGAACAGCCATTATTATACTGAATTACATGGAACGATAATGCCGATGCAATGCTATACTTGCCCGGAGGGGGAGCTACGCTTTTTTTTAGCTGGTGCAGGTCATGGGTACTGTGAAAAAAGACAAAAATAGACACGGCGATACCTCCTGGACACCGCCGTATCCTTAAAAAAGGGCGACTTTAACACACCCTCCGTATTCTCATTTTTCAAAAAGAAAACGGCGGCTTGAAATTGTTATTTCAAAACCGCCGTAAGGCTACTGTATTTTGTTTTGGCGCATGAATATCCAGCCGCCGAAACAACGGTTTTTTTATTCCGTTGCGGGTGGCTACTCTTTCATCGTTCTCTGCCCATTTTGGAATTAGAAGTAATTAAGCGTTTCCGTTCTTTTACTTTCACGACAGTTTCTAATTCCTTTATGACATCTTTGGCAATCCAAATTTGAACTTTGTTTCCGCTGGCTAATAAATCGTAAGCAGTCAAAAGAACTTTTTCGGCATATTCAAAGTCTGTTTTTCCTATTTCTCTTAGCGCCCATGAAACAGCTTTCTTTATATGGTCATGTTCATAACAAGAATTTTCGTATACCAATTTCAAATAGATGTCAAGAGTTTCCTTTGTCATGCTTTTATCATGTATAGTAGACGCAGCAATTAAAACAAACGAAGCCCGTTTCTTATAGATATGGTCAGCAGCTATCCAATTAAAAATAAAGTCCTCATAGTAATCTAATTTCACAATAAATCACAAAGTAATTTTTGATTATCTTTTCAAAAGTTCTTATATGCCGGTATAGCCTATTGTTACAGGCTTTTCCGGCATTTTTTGTTATGGAAGATACTCTCAAATCTTCTTATATCCCCGTATGTTTTGATGTTCAAAAGTAGTATGTGGAGTAGTAAATTCTCCGTTTACTACTTATGCAATTAGCCGCTTCATTTCTGTTATCGACGTTTCGGAAGTCGTATGCGCGTAATAGTTCAGCGTCATATTGATGTTGGAATGTCCCATGATGTACTGCAATGCTTTGGGGTTCATTCCCGCATTTGCTAACGTGGTGCAGAATGTGTGGCGTAAGGTGTGCGGTGTCATTACTTTTGGCAATGCTACCTTTTGCGTTTTGTTGTATTTCCTCACAAGTCCTCGGAACATACTTTCATAGTTGACCGCCACTTTTGGCAAGCCGTTCCGGTTAAGGAACAGAAATTTTGTGTAGCCCTCTAAAATAATAGGCTGTGCATATTTCCGTTTGTTCAGCACCCGCTGAAATGCTTCCAACACTTTTTCACTCATAGGAATAACCCGGTTGCCGCTTTTCGTCTTAGGTGTTTCCACATAGTAGCCCACGTCTGCAATTTTCAAAAGTTGGTGGTCTACATTGATAAGCTGTTTGTCTAAGTCAATGTCAGCTTCCGTCAGTCCGCAGAGTTCCGAAATGCGAAGCCCTGTCCCTAACAGTATGATAATCTCGTCGTAGTATTTCTGATAGACTTTATCATGCTGCACAAAGGACAGAAAAGCCGCTTCCTGCGTAGGGGATAGAGGTTCCTTTGGTTCCGTATCATCTTCAAGGACGGTGTTCAACTGGAAGTCAAATGGATTTTTACGAATACAATCGTCCTGTATGGCTGTGTAAAAGGCAGCCTTTAAGGAACGCTTGTGGTTGTTAATAGTCTTGAAGCCGTAACCTTTTTCTTTCATGCGTAACGCCCATTCCTTTGCGTCGGAGAGCTTCACATTTTCAATCCGACAGGCTCCAAGTTTATCCTCCTGCAAAATCCGCATGAGCTGTTTTCGCCCCTGCTTTGTACCATGCCGCACATTTGCCCGGTGGCGTATCTGCTTTGCGTAGAGTTGGCAGACCGTCATTTTCTTTCCGATATGGTCGATACCGTCGTCAAGGTCTTTTTGGATTTCTTTCTCTTTTTCCCTCAACGCTATATCGTCGCGCTTTCCTGCCGGGGTTTTGTCCGTAGGCACTAACTTCCAAGAATAAACAAACTGCGGTTTCCCAAAGGTATCTATATATTTGTAGGCATATCCTTATCCGTTGCCAGTGGAACAAAGTAGGGAGAAAGTTCTACCGCACAATGGGTCTTTTCGGGGCTGTCCGGTTCTCCAAGCCCTTTTACATTTTCCACAATCCGGCGGGCTTCTGTTTCAATCTGTCTATCATGCAGGGCGGCGATATGTAACTGAAAATCCCTCTGCGTATGCGGTGTTCGTTTTTTCTGCTGTTCCCTCAAAAGGCTTTTTAAGGCTTCCGGGTCGTTTGGCTGTGCTTCAAAACGTATAAACTTTCCAAGTTGCGGGTCAGTGTCCCCGTCAAAATATTGTCCGGCAGGCTTTGTCAGCTCCCCATGCTCATAAATCAGCGTGTAGTTGTCGGCAGGGATTGATTTTTCGATTACTTCCCGGAAATGCTGCAAATAATCCAGTTCATAAAGATTGCCCTTGATTTTTTCCTGCTCTGTGCCTGTCAGTTCCACCGCATAGGCAAGGATAGTATCGCGGGTCTGTTCCCCGTAAAACCGCCATGTATTATGCTGCCTTGTGTCCTTTAGAAAAACGTCCCGTTCCCGGAAGCAGCACGTCCCGGACGGGCGGGAAAACCACAAAAGCCGTTTGTCCTCCGGGATAAGGCTTACCGCCGCTTTCCGCAAAATCTGTTTGTCTATGTCAAAATCGCTCTGATAAAAAGCGGTGTTCTGTTTCATTATGGCTTCAAGGGAAGCAATAACGTCCACATTTTCAAATTTTTGTAACTTCATAGGTCAGCTCCTTTCCAAATCCTGTGTTTTCTGTCTTGCCTGTTTCTTCGGTGCCTGTTCTTTCGCTGCTTTAAGCTGCGCCCGGATAGAGGACTTTTTCTCCGGCTCTGCCTGTTTCTTTTCTGCTTTGAGGGCTTCGGCGTATTCTGCAAGGGAAATCTGTCCTCCGGCTTTTGCTTTTTCTTCCAGTTCCGTAGCGGTCGGGGTGTTGTTTATCTGCCCGTCAATCATGTTGTAATTCTGCTCGGTGGTCTGTTCGGCAGCTTTCAGATAATTTTCCGGCTGCAAAAACTCCGGCACGTCCTTATAACCGAAGCTGTCTACATAGTGGGCGGTGTCCTGTCCGTTCTGATGAAGTACCACCACGTCGGAAACGGAAAGGCTGTGTCCCTTAAAATCTTTCGGGTGGTCGATATTAAAGCGGGTGTAAATATCTTCAAGGGAAGTCCCCGGCGTAAGAGGTGCGGAATAGACAAGGGCATAGTTTTTCGGGTCTACCCGGTGTCCGGCGGCAATCAGACGGTCGTAAGGCTCAAAACGCAAGTCCCTTGTTTCGTCCCCGCCTTTTATCTGATAAATGGAAAAGGTGTCTTTGTCCTGTGGGGCTTCCTGCTCCGGCTGCTCCTGTGCGGGTTGTTCCTGTGCAGCTACCTTTTGCTGCCGGATATGCGCCCGCTGTAACTCGGTAGGCTTTTCCCCGGTAAGGGGAGCAATCGCTTTCACATAATCAGCCGCATAGTAGGCGTTACTGGTAAGCTGCCGCTGCCATGCCCCGGCTTTTGGCGACCAACGGAAGCCATTACTTTTTAAGGCTTCCCGCGTGGCTTCGTCCGGCTTATCCTCAAAGAAGATTTGCAGTCGGTTCGCTTCGGTGTTTGCTTCCACCTTGCCGCCGTCAAATTCCCAACCTACAAAACCGATTTCTTTTTGCTGTGAAAGGGATTTGATACGGTCTTTCACGCGCCGGATTTCTGCGCTGTTGTTGGATAACGCCCAAGTCGCAAAGGGCTTGTCCTCCAAATGCCAACTGCTCGCCATGTCTGCTTTCAATTTTTCCAGTTCCTCCGGCGGTAAATGCGGGCAGCCGTCAAGGGTCTTATGCTTGCGGTAGTAGGCGTTTACGGCTTTCATGGTTTCCTGTGATTTTTCAAGGCTTTCCAGTTTCTTTTCTAACTTCTGTACTGCCTGCGGGTCGTCTGCGCTGATACCGCCCATGCCGGTACTGCGGATTTTATCAAGAAGCCCTTGTATGTCCTGCCATTCCCGGTAATTGCTGTCGCGGGCTGCGTTCTGCTTTTCTTTCTTCCTTGTGGGGAAGTTAGAGCCGCCCGCAATCAGGATAGAGGGAACACGCGCGTCAATCTCATAGCCTTTATTCATGTTCGCCGCCAGTTTCCGGGCATAGGTGTCAAGCAGGCTGTCGATTTTCTCATGGTACATCGGGTCTACCCGCTGTTTCTGCCTTTCTGCAAGTTGTACGGCTTCATCTACATAGTGCCTGTATTCAGCCGTCGCGCTGCCTTGCTTATAATCGGAAAAACTGTTCATATCCTTTGCACGTTTGGCGGCAGCTTCATTGATAGTATAATAAGGGGCGGCGGGTGCAGCCTGTTCCGGCTGTGCTTCTTTTTCCTGTACCGGGGCTGTTTCTTCGGGAAGCTCCGGCGCGGCTGCTTTTGTTTCGGGCTGTTTGGCGGCTTCCTGTGCGGGCTGTGCCTGTTCGGTGGTCTGTTCCTTATCCTGTGCCTTTTGGATTTCTGCAAAATGTCCGTCTATGGTATCAATCAGATTTGCGGCGGTGCTGCGGATTGTTTCAAGAGAGCCTTTCAGTTCTGCAAGTTCTTTTCCGCTGCTCCACCCGGCGATATACCCAAAAGAATTGCCCCGCACAAAGACCTCCATGCAGTCGCCGCAATGCAAGCCCCCGTAATAGTCGTTTACGTCAAAGCGAATGTCGTAGCGGTCAGCGGTTTCATCAAAAATCAAAGCTCCTGTTTTCTGTGTCATCATAAAATCCTCCTTTGGGTTGGTTTACAGGCTTTCGCCCTCGTTGCAGGTGTAATCGGGTATGCCCTTGCTTCTTGCCGACTGGATAGTACGCCCGCCGTACATATCGTGAGATACAAGGGACGTGTAATAGTTGCCAATCGTAGACGGGGCATTGAAAAGGGCAGCTTTCATGTACTGCTTGATGTTGCGGATTTTGGTGGTGTTTTCCTGCATACAGTCCAGTACAAAGCGGATATGTTCGCTGTTCAGTTTCATAAATTTTGTTTTTACAAGCTCTGCCGGGTGGTCGTCCCCGGCGATACGGATTGTTCTTCGTTTGGTGCAGACAGTTTCAAGAATAAGGGCAAGGATTTCCTCTATCCTGTCCCGGTCAAGGTATCTATCCTGTATCAGATAGTCGTACTCGATATTGTCCTTGATGATTTCCTCATACACGCTATATGCGTCTGTCGTTTCCTTTCGCTTCCGTTCCGGCGGCTGTGCCGCGTCCTCTAAGGGAGAGGGATTTAGGGAATGGAAAGGAATGGAATGGGTACTTGATATATCTGTATTTAATTTTTCTTTTGTTGGTAAGTTAGTCTTTAATAGTTCTTTATTTAATTGCGTTGGATTTTCCAACGTAGGTTTTTCCAACATAGGCTTTTCCAATGTTGGATTATCCAATGTTGGTTTTTCCAATGTAGGTAAATCCAACTTAGGCGGCTGCTCATAGATAACATACGTTGTACCGCGTAAGCATCCTTTCTCATCACGTTCCCTTGAACGCTGTATATATCCGGCATTTTCCAGTTCCCGTACTGCTTCCCGGATAGCGTCAATCTTTTCCCGGTTGATAAGGGACAGTCCTGCAAGGGTGTAGTCCCAATCTTCGGGAAGTGAGAGCATTTGCGACAACAAGCCCTTTGCCTTTAAGGAAAGCTCCTTGTTGCGTAAATGGTGGTTGCTCATAACGGTATAACCTTTGTTCTTTTCCACGCGGAAAACTGCCATAGCTTCGTCACTCCTTTTCGTTGGATTTGTTACGCAGTAGAAACGCGGTTTTGAGGGAAAAGGTATCAACCCTTGTCTTTCTCATTTCCACGCTCTAAGAGCCGCATAAATCAAGGCTTTGTTTGCCCTTACTGCGTAACACGAGGGCATAAAAAAAGCAGCGTTCCTGTTCTCCTGTGTAGGAGTGAGAAACGCCGCCTTATAGGTGGTGCTTATTTTATTTTTTCTTTTCGACGTGCCGCGTAAGGTGGTGCAGCGGTCTATCCGGCAGTCCGCAGGTGCTTTTTGCATATCAAGGCTCAATTCATTAAAAGTAGTAAATGAGTAGTAAAATCAATCTGCAAACCTGCGAATATGCCTGCAAATCAAGCATTTTTCAAGACAATCAACTAATTTTATAATTAAATTCTTACATAAATGATCGCACAAGTCCCATGATAAAACTTCTGACATAAGTGTGTCAATTTGGTCGTAAGATAAACATTTATGATCGAATATTAGCACTGCAAGCAAACGAGCCTCGTGGTAATGGGTATTCCATAATTCAAAGGCCAATTCATTAGATTTATCCAGCTTTTTTGCAAATTTCCGCAGTGTAGATGTTGATACACCAATGCAAAATTTTTCTGGTATCCCCATTTTTATAACATTTTCTTTATATTTTTCTGAAGCCTCAGATTTTAGATAATCAATAATTTCTTTGCTATTCATAATTACCTTTCAATTTTCTCGCCAAATCTTTAACATATCTTGCCTGTTGCTTTTTCAAATAGGCCTTAACAAATGGTTTCATTAAAACTTTTTTTGCAGTTACATCCTCAGTAAAATCAATTTCTGTTTTTTCGCCCTTTTGAGTAAAAATTCCAATCCAATGACCTTTTATATTGCTATTTTCCATGTCAAACTCCCATCGCTTGTATGGTTCAAAAAGGGTAATTGTAAATGTAGTGGCGTAGCCATTTTTTGTATATTCTATAAACTGTTGGTCACTTATAATTTCAGTTTTACTTAAATCAGTACGCCATATATAATTTTTTACATCAGTTATAACATTCCAAACTGTTTGAACATCATTTTCAAAAACAGCTTTAATATTTGATCTTGCCATAAATTACTTCTTCTCGTTTCGGATAGATAACCAGTATTCATACTCAGCATTTTCCGGATCAGCCTGTATATAGCGTTCAATATCTGGAGCATTTCCATATTCAAATCCAGAGAATGGGAGCCACTCAGTAATGACACGGCGTTCTAAGTCTTGCAAAGATACATTTGTTCCTTTCCCCGAGAAAATTGCCCATTTTGACGCAGGAATAATTAACTTCTCAAATTCAAATTTTGCTGTTTCAGATGTTGCAACTGCAATATAGTATTTCCATGTCTCATAATCCCCGCAAACACTTATCCCCAGCAAATCGCAAACTTCGCCTTTGTCTAAGGAATTAAGTTTTGCAAGAGTACCATCCTGTACAGCGTTATCCCAAAACTGTGGAACAGTACAAAAATTTTTTTCCAGAGATTTATCCAATAACATAGAGACACCTGCTACCTCAAAAGCAGATCGTTCCTCAATCCGATAAGTTAGTTCTTCTGTTCCTGTGATAGTCAGCTTGAAACTAATTGGAGGGTATGTTTTTAATAATGTTCCCTTTTTTCTTGCCTCAGAGGGGGTAATCCCGTGGAGACATTGAAATGCTCGGCTAAATGCCGTTGGGGAAGAATAGCCATATTTCAAAGCAACATCTATGACTCGCTCTCCTTTTTGAATATCCGCCACAGCTAACGACAATTTTCTTCTGCGTATGTATTCGGATAAAGGAACATTATTCATAAAGGCAAACATTCTCTGAAATTGATAAGTAGAGCAACATAGCATTTTTGCCAGTTCGTCATACTCTATGGTTCCTGTCAGATGATCTTCGATATATCTAATCGCAATATTAAGCTGTTTTACCCAATCCAAATTTATTTCCTCCCTTATCATAGCGAATATAATTGCTATTTTCCTCTCAATGTTTGCACAAAAATGAGAGATGAATTGCTATAAGAAAATTATAATTCACTTATTTAGTCCGGGCAAGTCAATCTGAACGAATAGATGAAATTAAATACTACTAGATGTAAAATTTCATTACATTCTCATAATCTAACACGAAATGTAGAATGATATAGGGTGATATGAGAATGAACCAAGAAGAAAGAAGGTTTGACTTTCACGGCCTCGGGGCGGCTCTCAAACGAGCCAGAGAAGAAAAGGGATGGACACAAGCCTATGTTGCGGAATTAGTAGACCGTGACTCCCGTACCATTATGAATATTGAGAACAAAGGTCAGTATCCCAGTTTCGACCTTTTTGTTAAACTCATTACCATGTTTGACGTTTCAGTTGACCAGTTTATTCATGCGGACGGAGGGGCAAGGTCAAGCTCTTGCAGAAAGCACATTGATGTGCTCCTAAATTCTATGAATGAAAAAGAGCTTGTTGTAATAGAAGCCACAGCCGAGGGCATTAAGAAAGCCAGAGAAACGGAGGTTCCAGAATAAGGGCCTCTGTTTTTTTGCGCCATTTTCGGGGGTGCCGCTAAGTGGCAAGCAATGCCTCTGTGGCCACAAGTGGCACAAAGGCGGCTTGTTGGGGCTCGCCCCAAACCCGTATCTTCGGGCCAACATGGCCCGAAGTGTCAGCGTCGCTTTGCTCCTTATTTTCATAACCTTAACGCTCCTTTTCCTGCTTTCTCCCCGGCTCGGTGTAGCCCATCAGAGTGTCAATGTTCGCCTTGATCGTGACGATCTCCTGCATATCCCGTCGTGCCTTCTGGTATTCTCCATAGAGCTGTTTTTTCTTTGCTGTGAGCTTACGGCCTTCCTCCTTCAGCACATCCATTTTAGGGAGCTTCGCCCCGCCCAGCAGAGAGCGCATTTCCGCTTGTGCAGCCCGGTACAGTTCAAGGTCGGCCTCATGCTCCGCAAGGAATTTCCGGCTGTACTTCGTCGCCTTATACTGCTCAAAGACTGGGCGGGTTTTGGCATACTGAACCGTTGCGGCCTTTTGAAGAACCGTCCATGATTCTTCTGGAACAGATTTTTACGATCGATAAATCCCGCATGGAACGTTTTATGGGCTGCGCTGCCAAGACCGAGATGCTTCGCATCGATATGGCGTTGCTGGTCAGCCTGGCGTTGAACGTTCTCGCCGGGAACCGCGGCGAATAGCGGACAATCCGTGACCCGTAAGAATGAGGTGATAGCGATGTGACCGGAGGTGAGTGAGCCATGCGAAAGAGTGACCCCATGGAAGTGGTGGTGCATTACCCAAAAACCGAGGAAAGCTGGGAAGAGTTGGGCAAGCGTGTCGCAACTGTCCACACCACCTTATACATTTCCTGCCAGTTCTTGAAGTCCTTGCCGATCAGGTCGATGTTGATGACCTTTTCCACCTGTGCATCGGTCAGCTCCCAGGTATAGCCAAAGTGGATGACACCGGCGTTGGCAATGACCACATCCAGACGACCAAAGGTCTCCCATGCCGTTGCACCTAGTATAGGGCTTTCGTTTGATGAAAACAAACGGAACGTATTTATGAAATCCATCAACAGTTAAAGCAAAAAAAGGAAGATTCTTACTTGTCAATCTGCTGTAGAAGATCACCTGAGTTTGGACAAAGTTAACAAAGTGAAAAAGAAGCCCGTTTCCTTCTTGACACTCCACAAAGAATATGGTATTGTAATTTAAAATAAAATAAATTGTTCTTCGAGTGCTTGATTTGTTTGTGCCTTACAAAAAGAAAATTGTACGTGAGCAGCGTCGTTGGATTGTTACCGTTTGGCGGGCTAGACCAACTCTGCATAGCATAAGCCGAAAGTGTGTTTCAGCCTTCGGGATGTTTGCTGTGTCGAGGATGGTCTTTTTTATTGCTTTTCTTTTTCAACCTGAGGAGGAGAAACAATGCAATATACCGTCAAAAAACCGATCGACAACATTTTGCGCGTGGTAGACCCCACGGGCTGTGAGCGGATCGTCACCGGGCGCGGTCTGGGCTTTGGCGTTAAGCCGGGCTATAAAATCGAGGCCGAAACCGTGGAGCGCAGCTACCGTATGACCAGCCCTGCCGTGCAGACCTTTCGGACGACGAGGGCGGCTTCATTGCGCTGCACATCGTCAACGCAGAGTTCAACACCACCATGAGCGTGGTGAACGATGTCACCCGTTTTGTGGATGGCTGCGTGCAGGGAGTGGAATACTTTTACAACTGCCGTTTTGACCGGGATGCACTGGATTTCAGCCGCTTTACAGTGCATTTGCGTCTTTTTACGCAGCGCGTATTTCAAGGAAAACAGGAGCAGGAAAACGATACCCACGACAAAGTGTTCCGCGCCCTGATCGCCCGTAATTGCAGCGAACACTACAAATGCGCCTGCTGCATTGCGGAGTATGTCCGCAACACCTGGCACAAGGAGCTTTCGGACGAGGAACGGGTGTTCCTTACCATTCACCTGAAGCGCATCCGGATGGGAAAGTAAGCCGCCCGCCTGCCGCACCGCCGTACCTCTGATTCTCCGCAGGCCGCGCCTGCGTGTGGATATATTTGCTGGATACGAATTTGGAAAAAGGAGAATTGAAGATGAAAGACAAGATCTTTGGCGTGCTGCAGCGTGTCGGACGCAGCTTTATGCTGCCCATTGCACTGCTGCCTGTAGCAGGCCTGCTGCTGGGTATCGGCAGCTCGTTCACCAACGAAACCATGCTGGCGGCCTATGGCCTGAACAGCGTCATCCACCCCGGTACCCTGATCTACACCATTCTGGACGTGATGAGCCAGACCGGCAGCGCCGTGTTCAACAATCTGGCCCTGCTCTTCGCCATGGGCGTGGCCATCGGCATGGCCCGCAAGGAAAAAGAGGTGGCCGCCCTGTCCGGCGCAGTGGCCTATATCATTATGAATACAGCCATTCAGGCCATGATCAATGCGGCAGGCGGCGTAGAAGCAATGCCCGCCAACTCCACCACCACCATGCTGGGCATCACGACCCTGCAAATGGGTGTGTTCGGCGGCATCGTGGTCGGTCTGGGCGTGGCGGCGCTGCACAACAAGTTCTATAAGATCGAGCTGCCGCAGGTGCTGGCCTTCTTCGGCGGCACCCGCTTCGTGCCCATCGTCAGCTCCATCGTGTATCTGGTGGTCGGCATTGCCATGTTCTATATCTGGCCGGTGGTGCAGAGCGGTATTGCCGCGCTGGGCGCACTGGTGCTGGCTTCCGGCTACGCAGGCACCTTTATTTACGGCCTGCTGGAGCGTGCGCTGATCCCCTTTGGACTGCATCATGTGTTCTATATGCCGTTCTGGCAGACCGCTGTGGGCGGCACCGCCATCATCGATGGCGTCACCGTGACCGGCGCACAGAACATCTTCTTTGCCGAGCTGGCTTCCAAGTCCACCACGGTGTTCTCGGTCAGCGCTACCCGTTTCATGGCCGGTAAGTTCCCCTTTATGATGTTCGGTCTGCCCGGCGCGGCGCTGGCGATGTACCAGTGCGCCAAGCCGGAAAAGAAAAAGGCGGCAGGCGGCCTGCTGCTGTCTGCTGCGTTGACGGCTTTCCTCACCGGCATCACCGAGCCGCTGGAATTTACCTTTATCTTTGTGGCACTGCCCATGTACGCGGTGCACTGCGTGCTGGCCGGTCTGTCCTTCATGCTGATGCACATTCTGAATGTGGGCGTGGGCATGACCTTCTCCGGCGGTCTCATCGACCTGGTGCTGTTCGGTGTGATGCAGGGCAACGCCAAGACCCACTGGGTGTGGGTGGTCGTTGTCGGTGCGGTGTACTTTGTACTGTACTATATCATTTTCCGCTTTATGATCTCCAAGTTTGACTACAAGACCCCGGGCCGCGATGATGCCGAGGAAGTCAAGCTGTACACCCGTGCGGACGTGAACGCCCGCAGCGCCGCTTCCGGCAGCACCGCCCCCGCAGGGGATGACCCGGTCAGCGCCCTGATCGTAGAAGGTCTGGGCGGCACCGCGAATCTGTCCGACGTGGACTGCTGTGCCACCCGCCTGCGCTGCACCGTCAAGGACGCGGCGCTGGTCCGGCAGGATGTGCTCAAGGCCTCCGGTGCCTCCGGCGTGATCTGCAAGGGCAACGGTGTGCAGGTGGTGTACGGCCCCAAGGTGGCCGTCATCAAGGCAAAGCTGGAAGATTATCTGGAAAATGCACCCAAGACCCCGGCGGCGACCGCAATACCCGCCCCGGCGGCCTCCGCAGCAAAGGATACCGTGCTGTCTGCCTGCCTGAACGGCACCGTCGTCCCGCTGGCCGATGTGAAGGATGAAGCCTTTGCCAGCGGTGTACTGGGGGACGGCATTGCCATTGAGCCCACCGATGGTGAACTGGTGGCACCTGCTGACGGTGAGATCTCCTCCACCTTTGAGACCCACCATGCCGTGGGCATGACCACGGCTGACGGTGCCGAACTGCTGATGCACATCGGCATCGATACGGTCAAGCTGGGTGGCAAGCACTTTACCTACCTCGTCAACGAGGGTGACAAGGTGAAGAAAGGCCAGCCGTTGATCCGCTTTGAACTGGAGGCCATTAAAGCCGAAGGCTATCCCGTGACCACGCCGCTCATTGTCTGCAATACGGATGACTATGCCGCTGTCGCGGCTAAAGCCAGCGGCACCGTAAAGCAGGGCGATGCGCTGCTGGAACTGAAGCACTGAGCGTTTCTCCCAAACTGTAAGGCGGAGTTGTTATAAAAAGGGGAGGGGCTGTTGCAAAATAGCCCCAACGAAAAAATGAGATAGACTTCCCCGAAAGGGGGGCCTGTCTCATTTTTTGCTGTAAGTTGAAACCGTCATGAACCAACTATAATCCCCAACAAGCATTTTGCAACGCAAAACAGGCGTTTGTATAGACAGACGTACTGCTTGCCACGACAATGCGTCCCTTCAGGCGTCAATTGTTATACTCCGAACAGAACATGAAGTCCAAGCCCCGCCACACCACACAAGCACATAGTCAGGATGGGGTTCCACCTGAGCTTGCGCAACGCAAAGAACGCAACTGCAAAACTGCTGACACCGATCCAATCCACATTCCTAAATGCTTTGGCATTACCTCCGAATACTACCATAGACAGGATGGAAAGCCCTGCCCCAAAAATCAGTGCTACAATGACCGGGCGCAGGCAGGCAAGAACGCTTTGCAGCAGAGAAATATCCTTGTATTTGCGGTAGATGTATGACAGCAGTGAAACAAAGAACAGGGCGGGTGTGATACAGCCCAGAGTTGCGATAATGGCTCCGGGAGCCTGTGCAATACGCAGACCTACAAAAGTTGCTGAGTTGACTGCAATGGGACCGGGGGTCATTTCTGCTATCGTGATGAGATCGGTGAATTCCTGCATGGTCAGCCAGCCGTGCTGTTCCACCACCTGACTTTGTATTAGGGGCATGGCAGCATAACCGCCGCCTACACTGAACATTCCTACCTGCAAAAAGCTGAGAAAAAGCTGTAAGTAGATCATTTTGCACCTCTTTTTTTCCACTGGTTCAATGTCCGTACTACACCGAAGGCTGCTGCAGCGAGGATGACCACAACCACATTGACATCAAACACTGTATTGGCGACAAACGCTGCGGCCATCAGGGCAATATACACCCACGAGCGGGTCTTCAGCACCTTGCCGCCGAGGTCGAATACCACATCCAGAATGACCGCCGCTACGCCGGCTTGCATTCCCTTGAGCAGCAAAGCGATGTAATGATTGGCGGCAAAGGCGTTGTAGAACACAGAAATGACAGAAAGAATGATCATAGGGGGAATGATCGTTCCCAACACTGCCACGGTCATTCCCACAAGCCCTTCTACCTGCCAGCCTACCAAAATCGCGGCGTTTACTGCGATGGCGCCCGGCGAGGACTGAGCCAAAGCGGTCATGTCCAGCATTTCCTGCTCGTCGATCCAGTGCAGCTCATCCACAAATTTTTTCTTCATAAAGGTCACGATGACAAAACCACCGCCAAAGGTAAAGCTGCTGATGTACAATGTACTTAAAAACAGCTTCCAAAGCCGTGATGATCGTGCAGAGGATGTTTTGTTTTTAACCATACAAGTTTTCTTCTCCTTTTTAATTTTTGGACAGCTATCTTTATTATCCTTACAAGTTCGAACAGCTTTTACCTGTTAATGCTTGCGAAAAATCGTGTTTTCCGGTATCCTTGTTTTAAGAAATGCAAAATACGAGGGGAGTCTCTATGAAACACAATACGTTTCTCGTCAAGCCGGCGTCCAGCCTGTGCAATCTGCGCTGCCGGTACTGCTTTTACGATGATGTTTCCAACAGCCGGGCGTGCAAGAATATGGGACTGCTTTCACACGAAATGGCAAAAGAACTGATCGAAAAAGCCTTTGCCGCCACAGAAGATGGCGGCAGCGTCCATTTTCTGTTTCAGGGCGGCGAACCGACCCTTGCCGGACTTGATTTTTTTCGGTTCTTTCTGGAAACGGAACGCTCCATGCAACGCAAGATCTCCGTGTTCCACAGTATCCAGACCAATGGGATCTGTCTGGACGAAGAATGGGCTTCTTTTTTCAAAACGAACTCTTTTCTCGTGGGAGTCTCTCTGGACGGCACGCGGGAGAACCATGATCTGTACCGGATGGACGCCGCTGGGCAGGGAACATGGGACAAGGTGACGAGCACGATTGCATTGCTGGATGCCTATGGAGTCGAAACGAACCTGCTCTGTGTTGTGACCGGACAGTTGGCAAGAAAGCCGCAGCGAGCCTTCAAGAGCCTCTGCGAGTTGGGACGCCACGATCTGCAGTTCATTCCCTGCCTTGACCCGCTTGACACGATTGGCGGGCAGGCATATTCTCTGATGCCGGAACATTATGGTCGTTTTCTGTGCGGCGTCTTTGATGCCTGGTACGATCAGCTGCAACGGGGCAATTATGTCAGCGTCCGCAATTTTGAAGACTACCTGCGTATCCTGCTGGGAATGCCGCCTACATCCTGCGCTTCCTCAGGCTCCTGTGGACATTATCTCACAGTGGAAGGCGATGGAAGCCTTTATCCCTGTGACTTTTATGTTCTGGATGAGTGGAAGCTGGGAGATCTGAGCCACTGTACCGTCGAAGATGCACTGGACTCGCCCGTAAGCCGGATGTTTTTGGAACAGGGGCGAAAACGCCCGGCGGAATGTGCAGCCTGCGCGTATCAGCCGCTCTGCCGGGGCGGATGCAAACGCGACTGGGATGCCGCCGGGAACAATCGTTTCTGCACGGCATATCGTCAATTCTTTGCCTATGCGCTTCCTCGCCTGCAGACTGCTGCACGCTTTCTGGCACAACAAAACCGATAAAGAGATTCTCCCGGAGAGCAGGACTGCCTCCGGGAGAACTTTTATTTTACCTTTGTGATCTTCCAGATGGAATGACCATCGTAGAGAATGGGCTTCATGACATAGGTGTAGTTTCGGTCGTCGCATTCGCCGGTGGAGATCATCTCCATAAGCCGCAGTGCGAGCTGACGCCCCATTTCGAAGCCTTGCTCCACGGAGCAGGTAACATCTTCCTGCCGATAAGTCTCCTCAGAATAATCAAAACAGACCAGCGAGTAATCTTCTGGCACGGTCTTACCCATTTTTTGTAAAGTCTTCATCACCAGCCGATAGATGATATAGTTGCAGCAGACGATAGCGGTGCATTTAGGGATGCTCTTCAGAAATCTTTCGATGGAGCGGACATAGTGTTCGTTATGAGCTTCGTCGGAGATACACCACTTGATGTAATCATCGTTCAGATCCAAACCGCGACTTCGCATCGCCTCCGCCATGCCCTGAAACTTTTCGACACTTTGATAGTTATCGTACACGAATATCCCGGCGATGTTGCTGTGACCGGCATCGATCAGACGTCCAATCAACTGATGGGCACATTCAATATCGTTGATGGTCACACGGGGACAGCGTAAGTTCCGATAGAAGTTGTTGTAGAATATCACCGGGATCTTGCGCCGATAAAGCTCCTTGTAGCAGTCAAGATTCGGGCTGAGGATGCTCGATTTGACACCATCCACGATGAAACCGTGAAAATTCTGATGTACCACAGTCTCTAGACAGCGGCGCTCGTTGCAGAACTTGTTGTCGGTCAGAAATACATGCAGATCTACCCGTTCCTGCGTCAAGACGCTGCGCACGCCCTCGATCAACCCGGAATTTGCACTGGTGTCCTGACCCTGTAGAATAAGGCCGATCTTGTAAAGAGCACCCTCCGTGTTCAAGTCTCGTGTCATTACTTTTTCCCGGTGAAAATAGGTCCCGCTCCCTTTGATCTTATACACGATTCCTTCATTCACCAGTCGGTCAATGGCAACCCGTATCGTTTCTCGGCTGACACCCAGCTTCCGGCAGAGCGCATTTTCTGAAGGCAGACGCTGGTTCCCGGAAAATTTGTTTTCGTCAATATAAGCCAGAAGCCAGCGATATACTTGATCGGATTTTTTCTCGACAGCCGAGAGCATGGGCAAACGCTCCTTTTTAGTCGGTGATGGTGGGGCGGGTACCTTCGGCGTGCTGAATCCAGTTCAGCAAGCGCTCACGAAGCTCCGCCTTGACGTTGGCATATGCAGGGTCTGCAACAACATTGTTCAGCTGCCACGGGTCCTTCTGCATATCGTAAAGGAAGTCGTCTGCATAAACATCGGATGCCGCAGCCTCGCCGCCGTTGATGCCGGGGGCATAGACCGAATACATGTAATTTTCCGTGCGGATGCAGCGTCCGCAGCGGCTTTCCGAAATCTGTGCGTAGACCTCATTGACTCTATTATGGTTTTTCTTTTCCACAACGTCAAGCAGATTTTCACCGATCATCTTGTCACCGACATCCACGCCTGCCAGAGCCAGCAGAGTTTTAGGGATGCTTTCCGTACTGACCAGGTCGGTGATCTCCTTGCCGCCCGAGAACGGACCGCCGCAAATGACCAGCGGAACATGCAGGCAGCCGTCGTGGCAGGAGCGCTTGTAATCATCATAGCCATTCAGGTGCGCATCACGGTTGCGGGTCTTGAAATGAGAACCATGATCGGAGGCGTAGAGGATGACCGTATTGTCATATAAGCCTTTTTCCTTCAGCTTCGCCACCAGCCTGCCGAGATTCTCGTCGAGGCTGGCGCACTGACCCAGATAATCCGGGTATTCTTCCGCTGCATTGCCGCCCAGAGCCTTCAGGTCCTCCGGCAGAACAAAATTTGCAAATCGCTGCCGGGAACCGATGGGACCTTCGTAGTGGTCGTGGTCGTTCTGGTGGTGCGGCTCGATCTGAGATACAGTCATAAAGAAAGGCTTCTCGCCGGTGTACTGGTCGAGGTAGTCCAGTGCAAACTGGTTGATGCAGTCGGCGCGGTAGCCTTTGAAGTCGATACGGTTGTTGTTCTCGTCGAACACATAGCCGTCGTAGCCGTGAGAGGTGAACTCCAGCACGTCCGAAGCGCGCCAGTAGCCGGTGTAGCCGCCACGCAGTTCCAGAGGAACAGCAGTGATCGTGTGGTCGATGGTCGGTTTCTTTTCCAGTTCGCCGTCCGAGGCCAGATGCCACTTGCCGATGTAGGCGGTCTCGTAGCCGGCATCCTTTTCCATGTACTCGCCCAGAGTCTTGACGTTGGAGGGCAGCATCAGATTGTTGCGGAAGCAGCCGGTCTCGGTGGGGTATTTGCCGGTCTGGAACAGGGCGCGGCAGGGGCCACACACTGGCTGAGGAGAAAAGGCATTGTCAAACTTCACGCCTTCTGCTGCCAGCTCATCCAGATTGGGTGTGATATTCAAAGGTTGACCAAAGCAGCCGCAGGTGTCCCAGCGCTGCTGGTCACTGAAATAGAAAATAATATTATACGCCATGGTTTTACCTCCTTTTACTGTTCCGGCTTGGCAGCTTTTGCTTCCTTCATCTTGCTGCGAAGAATGCCGAGAATGACTACTGCGATCAGAGCAATGAAGATCCAGCAGTACAGGCTGCTGACGAAAATTCTGGGGCTTCCATCCGAGATGAGCAGAGCGCGGCGGAAGTTGGTTTCCGTCATGTTGCCCAGCACCATGCCCAGCAGCACAGGGACGGCAGGCAGCTCCAGCTTGCGCATGAACCATGCCATTATGCCAAATACCAGTGCCACGCTCAGATCAAAATAGCTGCTGTTTACCGAGTAAGCACCGGCAAAACAGAAGATAACGATGATGGGGGTCAGAATCTGCTGCGGGATAGAAACGACCTTTGCAAACAGGCTGGTCAGGTACTTGCCCTGCAGGAACATAAAGATGTTCACGAGGATGAGACCCAGCATGATAGCATACATGATCGGGCCATCGGTGGTAAAGAGCGAGAGACCGGGGTTCAGGCCGTTGATCATCAGAGCAGACAGCATGATGGCCACGCAGCCGTCACCGGGGATGCCCAGCGTCAGCAGGGGGATCAGGGTCGCACCGCAGACGGCGTTGTTGGCGGATTCGGCAGCCGCCACGCCTTCCACAGAACCATGACCAAATTCTTCTGGGTGCTTAGACAGGTTTTTTGCCGTGTTGTAGGAGAACCACGAAGCCTCCGATGCTCCTGTGCCGGGTACGATGCCAACACAGGAACCGATGATAGAACCAATCAGCACCGGGCGAAGCATCCGCTTATACTCATCTTTTGTGATCTTACCGTTGTCATTGCCGATTTTTCCGGCATGAAGGTTCAGCTCATTTCGCTTCAATTCAGCCTTGCTGATGATCTCCACCAATGCAAACAGACCAATGAGGGTGACAGCAAGGTCAAGACCCAGATACAAACGGGGAATACCGAAGGTAAAACGGTCGTAGCTGGTCATAGGGTCTGCACCAACACAAGAAATGATCAGACCGAGGCAGGCAGCGATGATGCCCTTGACGAGACTTTTGCCCGAAACGCCTGCGATGATGGTCATGCCGAACAGACAGACCATGAAGTATTCGGCTGTACCAAGCTGCGCCGAGATTTTGGCGACCTGGGGTCCGAGAAAGAGCAGCACCAGCGCAGAGAAGATGCCGCCGAAGGTGGAGGCGTAGAGTGCAATTTTAAGTGCTGCTTTCGTGCGGCCCATCTTGGACAGCGGATTACCGTCCAGCATGGTAGCTGCCGCATGGGGTGTGCCAGGCGTGTTGATAAGGATAGCCGACACCGAGCCGCCGTATCCACCCGCACAGTAAATGCCCAACAGGAACATCATGCCAGGAATCGCACGCATGGTATAAGTGACAGGTAGGAACAGGATGATACAGAGGATAACGCTCAGACCCGGGATGGCTGCAAACACGCAGCCGATAAAGACGCCGAGATTGATCCAAATGATGTTTTCCAGGGTGAAGAGCAGCCCGGAGGCCGGGCCGATAAAATCAAACAAACCCATATTCTGCCTCCTCAGAAACTAACATTCAATACAAAGCGGAACACGACCCAGATCAGTACGGCCATCGAGACCGTGATGGCGTAGTAGAGGGGCTTCTTGCAGCGGAAAAACAGCAGGAATGCCACCGCGCAGAACACAGCACCCACTACAAACAGGTCGGTGACCTTTGCCAGAAGATATGTGACCACCAAAATGAGGACAATGACCAGCGCCTTGGCTTCTACCAGCAGGTTGAGTGTTTTGGTTTTGACCGGGCAGTGCATCACCATATTGTACGCCTCCCGACCCACCAGAAGGGCGCTCATGACCAGCATGAGCCAGACCAGCATCGTCGGAAAGGCACGACCGTTCACAACGTCCTTTTCGGAGATTTGTACCTGCTGGGGCATGATGAGCAGCAGCACAATGCCGATGACAAGAAACAGGATGCCGCAGACCAGGTCTACGGGGTACTCGATATTCTTCACCTCGAGCTTTGCGCCCCATTCATCCAGCTTTGTCTCGGTATGTTCTATCAGATTTTTCACCAGTTTCAACTCCTTTTTGAAGTGTAAAAGCAGGGGGAAAGGGATGACCCCATTCCCCCTGCTTCAGCTTTTTCGCTACGAGATTTTTATCAGCCGGCTACGATGTCCTTATACTGCTCAACGATACTCTTGACGTTCTCAATATGAGCCTTGACGTCATCTTCACTCATCGTGTCAACTTCCAGCAGCATGGTATCGTTTAACCACTTGACCATTTCCTGGTCGGCAAGGATCTTGTCGTACAGCTCCTTCAGTTCTGCAACCTTTGCGGCATCGGTACCCTTGCGCGCCATCACGAAGCAGCGGTTGCGGAAGTAGGGATAGCCCTTGGAGCCAACGCCCTCGACCCCTGCGAAGGGACCGTTTTCGATAGCCTTGTCGTCGAATGCACAGACTACATCGACACCGCCCTGCTGGTAGGTTTCGAGGATCTGGGACTGGTGAGAAACTGCGAAATTCGTTTCGCCCTTTGCCACAGCCTGTGCGGCCTCGGCTGCAGACTGATACGGAGTCAACTTGAGCTGGTCGCCAGCACCCATTGAACCGAACAGAGCCGCTGCCAGGAAAGCTTCAGAGCCGGTAGCGCCGTTGACTGCCACAGACACCGGGTTGCCAGCCTTGACATAGGCTTCCAGGTCGTTCAGATTCTTAAGGTTCAGCGAAGAATCTGCGGACAGAACGAAAACGGAAGAATACAGGTTCTCAACGAACTCGAAATCGTCATAGCTGAACTGCAGCTTGGAGGGATCCAAAGTCTCGGTAATGGCGAACAGACCTTCGCCAGCAAAAACGAGGTCCTTGTCGTTTGCCTTGGTGCTGGCTACCCAGGTGTTGACGGTAGCAGCATCGCCCTTGATGGCCTCTGCCACCAGAGTGATCTTCTTATCCGAGTAATCCGGGGACATGGCTGCGGCCTTCTGACTTACCATTGCTGCGACACCAGACGGTGCCCACGGGCAGGTGACCTTCCAGCTCTCCTGTTTGCTCCCGCAGCCGGTAAGCATCGACAAAGCAAGGACACCGGCGGTGGCCAACGCCGCAATACGTTTCTTCATCATTTTACTCTCCTTTTTTGTTTTGCCTTTTCGTGTGGGGGAGCACTCAATGGTGCTCTTGTTGTCAACAGGATAGCATTTTCGCCCATCGTGAGTCAACAAATTTTCTTATTTCTTGCATAAAGTTGTACGATTTGGCTGCTAAATGGCCATTTCTGTATTCGATATGAGAAAATGTATTGTGCATATTGCTTTGCTGCACAAGTTTCTTTTGTGCAACTTGAAATGCCTGGAAAACGATCCGCTGACGGACGGAAAAGGGAGATGCTAATCATCTGGTATTGCCTTTTTGGATGGAAAGAGGAGGGAGGACGGGCAGTACAGCATACGCTTTCTGCACTCGCTCCCTTTATTCTTGGACGGATAGAAGTATTGATCTACCGATATATCGAACATTGTCACCATCTGATAAAAGGTGTTGAGGCTGGGGTGCTGGCCATCATTCTCGTTATACATGATGGTGCGCGGAGCCCGGTCAACAATATAGGCCAGTTGCTCCTGCGTCATCCCGCTGGCCTCCCGCGCTCGCTTGATGGCGAGTCCTATATCGTGAAAATCAAATCGTCGTTCATCTCTTTCAATCTTCATAATATCACCTAATGTAATTCCACATTTCAGGTAATATTATTTGAACGAGTTTGTATTTCATACTACTGACTAATTATTTTCATGTGAATGAATGTTATTCATTGACATTTCAAAAAAGAGTGCTATACTAATTGGTGGAAAGGAGATCAAACCATGAACACCGTAAAAGAAAACTCGAAAGCTGCATTTAATCAGCAGGCCGCTACTTATGATAAAGATATTAAGGGCCAGCACGCCCGCTCTCTTTATCCCGTCCTGCTGGAAAAGCTGTCTCACATTCCGTTTCAATCTGCCCTCGATTTGGGATGCGGGACTGGTGAAATGCTAAAACTCATTTTGCAGAAAGATCCCCATAAAGAATTGTGCGGCATCGATCTATCAGAGGAAATGCTTGCTGTTGCGAAATCGAAACTCCCGGAACAAGTCAAGCTACTGTTGGGGGACAGCGAGGCACTCCCTTTCCCGGACAACGCCTTTGATGTTGTGTACTGCAACGACTCTTTTCATCATTATCCTGCACCGCAAAATGTGTTAAGAGAAGTAAACCGAGTATTGAAGCCGGGCGGCACTTTCCTGATGGGAGATTGCTGGCAACCCTTTGTAGGTCGCGTGATAATGAATTTTTATATGCGTCATAGCAAAGAGGGGGATGTGAAGATTTACTCCGAAGCAGAACTCGTTTCCATGCTTTCAGCATATTTTCATAATGTATCATGGGAGCAGGTTGGTAACACGGCTTGTATTGCTATGTGCGAAAAATGATTGATATTCACTCATTGATTTTTTAGAGCGGGCGTGCTATCATAAATAGAAAGGAGGCTCAGACTATGCGGATTACAAAGGAGCCGGAAGTACGCAAGCAAGAGATTTTAGATACTGCGCTCAAATTATTCGGGGAAAATGGATATGAAAAAACCTCGATTACAGATATAGCCAAAGCAATCGGTGTGGCACAAGGTCTATGCTATCGCTATTTTCCGTCCAAAGAGGCGCTGTTTGACAGCGCGATTGAACAATATGCGGATGTTCTGGTGGAGCAGTTTGTAGGCTCTGAAAAGGACAGTCAGAAAACCTTGCGGCAGATCATTGAAGATATGCCTGCCACTATGGAACAAAAGGACACAAAATACTATTCTGTTTTTCACGGAGCAGAAAATAAGAAATTTCACGATCAGCTTTCTCTCAAAGTATGCGAAAAACTGACTCCGCTTGTAGAAAAACTATTGCTTCGCGCTCGGCAAAAGGGCGAAATCCAGTTTGACGATATTCAGGCCGCTGCGATGTTCTGCGTCTATGGACAACTTGGTATCCTGTTGGCAGATGACCTGACACAAGAAGATAAATCGAAAAGGATTCGTGAATTTCTGATATTTGCACTTCATCTTTGAAACAGTCCCCCGCTTTGGGGCGGGGGATTTTCAAGGGAAAGCAAATGAATAGTTTTCATTCAAAAAGTCGCGGTAAGCGATTTGTATTTTGACTTTAATGTGAATGTTGTTCATTCATCTATCGAAGAAAGGGTGTTTATTATGCCAACTAAAATTGACTTTATAGGGGGAAATACAAAGCGTTGCCTTATGGCAATGGCTCTCCCCATGATTGCCGCCATGTTCCTCAATATGATGTATAACCTTGTAGACAGCCTGTGGATCGGAAATTTGCTCGGAGAAACGGCTTATGCCGCCTTGACAAATTCCACTCCTATCATTCTGATCTTAACCTCTGTTGCGATGGGGGCAACTAATGGTGTATCAATTTTGATCTCTCAGGCGATTGGCGCAAAGAACAAGGAAAAAACAGAGAGTTTGATTTCCACATCGTTCTGCGTGGCAGTAGTTTTCTCCCTCCTTGTAACTATTCTGCTTGAGGCTTTTCTTCCGGGAATTTTGAAAGCTCTGAACACCCCGGCTGAAACCTATGATATGGCATACAGCTACTTGGCGATCTATATCCTCGGATATTTGGCGGTCTACCTCTATCTTTATTTCACCGCTGTTTTGAGGAGCTTTGGCAATTCTATGTTTCAAGCCGTAGCCATGCTGGTGTCAACAATTTTGAACGCGATCCTCGATCCTATTTTTATCCACTTCATCGGATTTCACGGTGCGGCGATTGCTACCTTGCTTTCTCAAGTGATCTGTCTGGCGTTCATGTTGATTTATCTGAAAAAGAAGAAATTGTTTGAATTCAAAATCTCTGCGTTTGATAAAAATGATGTATTGACACTCATTCAAAAAGCAATTCCATCGGTTATTCAGCAGAGTATTCCGGCCATCAGCACGACTTTCCTTACTGCACTTGTTAGTACATATAGCGTCACTGCAATAGCGGCTTATGGGGTAACAGGGAAACTGGAAACCATCCTGTTTTATCCGGCGATGGCATTGAATATGGTCTTAACTACCATTATCGGACAATGTGTCGGCGGCGCACGTTATGACCGGGCCAAAGATTATTTGAAGTGTGCATTGGGGTACGGCTGTGGTCTGCTTGTAATTCTTTCTGTTTTGGTGGTCGGGTTTTCAAAGCAGCTTTCCGGCCTATTCGTCAAGAGCGATGCTGTGGCGGCTATTGTCGGAACTTATTTTCTGATTGTCAGTGTCGGGTACATTCTGAATACGGTTACAAACTGCTATCTTGGTGCCCTTAACGGTATGGGAAAACCTTCAAAGAGTATGTTCCTGATGATTTTTTATTACATTGTGGTTCGGATGCCCCTGGCCTACTTACTTTCCTATCTTGGCTTTGGACTAAATGGAATTTGGGTTGCGGTTCTGGTCAGTCATGTAGTGGCCAGTGTTGCCGCTGGCATCTCTGGAACTATTGCTATCAAAAAGCGGACAAGTACAACCTAAGTCCATTTTATTAGGCAAATGCAACTGTCCGGCGGCGGTGGCGGTGGAAACCACAACAATGGCGGCGGTGGCGGGGGAGACGGCAGCGGCTGCGGCTGCCTCATCGCCATTGCGGTGGTGGTCGTGCTGGTGCTCATTGCCATGGGAAGCTGAGGGCATTTCCACAGCACTAGGCTGCTTGCGTGACCCGGTCACAGAAAATCTAACTAGGAAATGTTATCATATAGTCACAGAAAACACCGACAACATTCCGATGGAGGATTTTAATATGAAAGCAAAGTTTTATATCTGTGAGCACTGTGGCAACCTGGTCACCACCATCCACAACGCAGGGGTCCCGCTGGTCTGCTGCGGCGAAAAGATGAAGGAGCTGCTCCCCAACACGGTGGAAGCCAGCGGCGAAAAGCATCTGCCGGTGGCAGAGCTTTCCGGCAGCACCCTCACAGTCACGGTGGGTGCGGTGGAGCATCCCATGGTGGATGTACACCACATCCAGTGGCTCTTTGTGGAGACCGAAAACGGCGGACAGCTCCGCTACCTCGCCCCCGGGCAGGCACCCAGGGCGGTGTTTGAGCTGGGCGGCGAAAAGCCGGTGGCGGTCTACGCTTACTGCAACCTGCATGGTCTGTGGATGACGAAGCTGTAAGAAATAAACGGGCTCCTGCCAGTGGTTGAACGCTTGCAGGAGCCTGTTTTTGCGTGCAGTCAATGGTTCTGGCACAGGCGTATCAGACAAAATGGAGTAAACATTGAAATACAGAGAAATCGTGGACGGCATTTTTCTTGACCGCCCCAACCGTTTTATTGCCCATGTAGATGTGAACGGCACGGTGGAAACCGTCCATGTCAAAAACACCGGGCGGTGCAGGGAGCTGCTGCTGCCCGGTGCGGCGGTGCGTCTGGAAGTGTCAGACAACCCGAAACGCAAGACAAAATACGACCTTGTGGCGGTACGCAAGCAGGAACTTGGCTGGGTCAACATGGACAGTCAGGCACCCAACAAGGTGGTAGGAGAATGGCTCTCAAAGCAGGAGTTTGACCTTGTCAGGCCGGAGTTTGCATACGGAAAATCCCGCATTGATTTTTACATGGAAAAGGGCGAACAGAAATACCTGCTGGAAGTCAAAGGCTGCACATTGGAAATGGGTGGCATCGGTTATTTCCCGGATGCACCCACCGAACGGGGCGTGAAGCACTTGCATGAGCTAGCGCAGGCACAGAGGGCAGGGTATCGGTGCGCAGTAGCCTTTGTGATCCAGATGGAAGGCGTCACCGAGGTGAGGCCGAATGTTGGCACGCAGCCGGAGTTTGGCACAGCGCTGGCCGAAGCGAAAGCTGCAGGCGTGAGCGTGCTGTTCCTGCTTTGCCATGTCGGGCGGGACAGTCTGGAAATCGTGGAGCAGCGGGAAGCGTGAAAAAGAGAGGAAATGAAAGAACACTCTATTTGTGTTTGGCGAATGCAGTCTCCCTCGGCGGCGACAGCGACACCCTTGCCTGCATCACCGGCAGCATTGCCGAAGCCTTTTACGGGATGCTGCCTGAGTTGTGGCAGGAAACCTTGAAGCGTCTGCCGGAGGATCTGCGGGCGGCGTATCAACTGTTCCGGCAGAACCTCAAGCGTAAAATGTGAGACTGCCGGTGCATGGAATCTGTCCCCGGAGAGCTGTAACAGGCCCTCCGGGGGCATTTTTGTTTTTCGGTATCTTTTCTGTAGGGAAAAAGCGTGGTATACTGAGGGCGGCAAATCGGAAGTTGTGAACTTAGAATTAGAGGTGTTGAAAATGAAAATAATAATTATATTTATTGATTTACTGATGGCAACTGTTCTCTTTTTTGTTGGAAGATTTTTTACCAAATCAAGGAATACAGAAAGAAATGTGCTGTTTTTATCAGGAGATTATACTGGATTAAATACAGAGAAAATATGCAGAGTTACTGGAAAACGGATTAAGACATGGGCAATACTCTTTTGTCTTGGCGGTATAATTGATTTTATCAAGCCGGGCGCAGGAATAATAATAGTTTCCGCTTTTTTTAGTATCTTACTTGTATTTCATTTGGTTGATATGACTATAAATCGAGACAAGTACCGGGTATAAATTCGCGTTTGTGGAGCGAAGCGGAACAATGAAAGCCCCAGTGGGGCTTTTAAGCGACAGAACGGTCTTGCGGCAGCAAGATGGAGGGGCCCCGCCCCGACAAGTTCCCGTTTACCACACAGGAACATCCATGAGAGAGGAGTGACCATTATGAAGGAAAACAGAAAACTGTTAAAAGAAGTACTCAAGGACATCCGGCACGACATGACCGATGAGGAGGTGCTGAATCTGCTGGCAGACAGTAAGATCTCCGTCAGTCCTGAAAGCGAAAAAGAAAAGTATACGCTGGGGCAGCGTGCAGCGGATTCCATTGCAAAATTTGCCGGAAGCTGGGCGTTTATCTTTTCCTTTACCGGTGTTCTGATCCTTTGGATGGTGGTCAACACGGTGCTGGCTGCCAAGGCGTTTGACCCGTATCCGTTTATTCTGTTGAATCTGGTGCTGTCCTGTGTGGCGGCAATTCAGGCACCGTTGATCATGATGAGCCAGAACCGTCAGGAGGAAAAAGACCGCCGCAGAGCGGAAAATGATTATAAAGTCAACCTGAAGACCGAGATCATGATCGAGGACCTGTACGATAAAGTAAACGCTATTCTTGCCAAGCAGTCCGCACTGGAAAAGCGGCTGCAAAACGATGGCAAAAATCATACAAAGCAGCAGGAAAACAACTGAATCCTAGCTTTTTTGCACCAAAACGGGACAAGCCGGAAAGCAAACGGTATGCGATTCCATCTCCCGGTGTGGATCTTTGTCTCATTGCGGTAATGGGGGAAAGCCAAATACAAGATATTGTTGCAAAAGTATTATTTTTTCGTGAATATTAGCACTCGCATCTTGACATTGCTAATGCGCGGTGCTATAACAGTGGCGTGCTCAGGAGGAAGGGCAAAAGGAGAGCCGCTAGGCTCCCCGGAAAGCCTTTCCGAGTGGACGCTTCAGATTTTTTGCCCCGACCCGAACGCCGGGATTGGAGGAATGATTTATGCTTATGCCGACTGTTTTCCATGAAAACCTGTTCGATGATTTCTTCGATCCGTTCTGGAATGACGCTGCACTGGAACGTATGATGAACCGTGAGGCTCGTGATACTTTTGGTAAGCGCGGTGCAAACATGATGAAGACCGATGTCAAACAGACGGACAACGGCTACGAAGTAGCTGTTGACCTGCCGGGCTGCAAGAAGGAAGACGTTCAGATGGATCTGAACGACGGCTACCTGACCATTCAGGCAGTGCGCAGCCACAGCAACGACGAAAAGGATAAGAAGGGCCGCTATCTGCGGCGCGAATCCTTCTCCGGCACCTGCGCACGCAGTTTCTACGTGGGCGATGTGAAGAAGGAAGACATCCACGCAAAGTTCGAGGATGGCGTCCTGCACGTCGAGCTGCCTGCTCCTCAGCAGACGAAGGCTTTGCCTGAGAACCCGAATCTGATTGCAATCGAGTAAAACGCCGGTCGTGTGCGCCAAGGCACAACGCACATAAAGTGGCCCCGGAGAGCTGTAACAAGCCCTCCGGGGCCATTTTTGTTTTTCGCTATCTTTTCCGCAGGGGAAAACCATGGTATACTGAGTTCAAAGTGATAAACTAGGAGGTATACTTATGAAGTGGGGAATTTTAGCGACCGGCACCATTGCCAAAAAGTTTGCGGGCGAGGTGTAAGCACACGCCTTGCCGCGGGTCTTTTGCGTGCGGAAACCATGGTATACGGAGAACGGCAACTCGGAACTTGAGGAGGAACATCTGACCAATATGAATATATATGATTTTTGGAAAGCAGTGCTCGGTCAAAATGAGATTGAAATCAGAAAGTATTTTCAGAACGATGCCTATATAAACTGGCATTGTACCAATGAACGATTTAATGTTGATGAATTTATTATTGCTAATTGTGAATATCCCGGTGATTGGGAGGGTAGCGTTGAAAGAGTCGAAACGCTGAATGACCTAATCGTTACGGTTGTAAATGTATATCCCAAAGGCAGAAACGCTTCCTTTCATGTCACGTCTTTCATAAAAACCAAAGAGGATAAAATCGTTTCAATGGATGAGTATTGGGCAGACGACGGGAATGCTCCACAGTGGAGATTAGACAAACACATCGGAAAAGCAATTAGATAACTTCCAGTTTGCCGGGCAGACAGGCATCTGAAAACCACAAAAAAACGAAGGAACAGCCATGGTGCTTTATTTTACGGGAACCGGCAACAGCCGGTATCTGGCACGGCGCGTTGCCGAAGGGCTGGAGATGCTGCTTTACGACCTGAATGCCTGCATCAAGGCAGGGGATACTGCCCCGGTGAACCCGGTGTTCTATCGCTTCTTTGTAAAAGCCGATGCCTTCCGGGCAACGGACGCCTGCACCGGCTGCGGCAGGTGCGTGGAGCTGTGTCCCCTGAACAACGTCCATTTGAAAAACGGAAAGCCGGTCTGGGGCAAAAACTGTACCCATTGCATGGCGTGCATCTGCTATTGCCCCAAAGAGGCCATCGAGTACAGCGAAAAGAGCAAAGGCAAGCCCCGGCATCACGTTGAAGCACCGGAAAAGAAGCAGAAGGACGTATGAGGGAAAAAGGAAAACCGACGATGGTGAAAAAACAGATGAAATATTTATACTTGCATGGACTAGGACAAAAACCAGACAGTTGGGACAGAGTAATAAAAGAAACGAAGGTCTCGGACAGCAGCGTCAGCTTGAGTCTGGCAGAGATGCTGGAAGGAAAAGCAGCCACCTATGGGGAGCTGTATACTGCATTCTCAGAAGAGTGCGACAAGGAAAATGACGAAATCGTTTTATGCGGGCTCTCTCTGGGTGCTGTTCTGGCACTTAATTATGCGATAGACCATCCGGATAAAGTAAAGGCGCTTGTGCTAATTGCGGCACAATACAAAATGCCTAAAAAATTATTGAAATTCCAGAATATGCTGTTCCGCTTTATGCCAAATGCAACGTTCAAGCAATTTGGCTTCAAAAAAGCAGATGTGATCAGCTTGTGCGGTACAATGGCAGAATTGGATTTCAGAGATTTGTTATGTAAGGTGTCTTGTCCTGTATTGATCGTTTGTGGGGAAAAGGACAACGCAAACAAAAAAGCCTCAAAGGAACTTGCCGGTTATTTGAGTGATTCCCACTTCCATGAACTTCTGAAAGCAGGTCATGAAGCAAACACAGAAGCTCCGGAGAAATTGGCAGCAGTGTTACGGGAATTTTATGATAATGTCGAATAAACTACGATTCATCAAAGAAAGAGGACTGTAAAATGAACATCGAAGAACGGGCGGCACAGGCTGCCGCATGGAAAGCTGCTGGACAGTGCAACTGTGCACAGGCGGTGCTGAAGGCATTTGAGGACAAGCTGCCGGTGGATGCCGACACCCTGATGAAGCTGGGCGCAGGCTATGCCGCCGGCATGGGCTGCATGGAGAGCACCTGCGGCGCACTGATCGGCGCTGTGATGGTGGCGGGCATCGTCACCGACGGCAAGGGCACACCCCGCATTTCCAAGGAGCTGCTGCAAAACTTTCAGGAAAAGTGCGGTGCTACCATCTGCAAGGATCTGAAGGGGATAGAGAACGGCGCACCGCTGTGCCCCTGCCCGGAGTGCGTCCGCAACGCTGTTCTGGCACTGGGCGAGGTGCTGGGAGAGTAAGCAGAAGTTACGCTCTATTATAATATACGAATTTAGTTTATTTGAATCAAAGCAAAAAGCTCAAAAAGGAGAGATTATTCATGGTTTTATTGGTTGTAGATGCACAGAATGGTATCGTGGATGAACGCTTATATGAGTTCAGAAAGTTTGTTGGTAATATCAAAAAGCTGATTGGAGCAGCTCGAGAACAAGGCATAGAAGTTATTTATGTACAGCATGATGATGGACCTGATACCGGATTCTCTATCGGGGATGATGAGTTTGAGGTTTATTCCGAGTTTCAACCGATGCCTGATGAAAAACGGTTTATCAAGTCCGTATGCAGTGCGTTCAAAAAAGAGAGTGGTCTGCTTGAGTATCTGACTGCAAAGGAAGAAAAAGACGTGATGATTTGTGGCATTATGACTGATTTCTGTATCAATGCCACGGTAGAGGCTGGTTTTGAGCATGGCTTACACATGATTGTTCCGGCCTATGCAAATTCTACGCAGGACAATGAGTACATGACTAGGGAACAGGCTTACCATTACTATAATGAATTTCTCTGGCCTGAACGATATGCAGACTGCGTACCAATGGACAGGGCATTGGAATTACTCAAAAAATGATATAGCGTAAACGGTCTTTGCGGAATACCTTTGTTACCGAAATGCATTACATAAACTTCAAGATTATGTTGCAGTAAATTCAATAAATCAGTATCATGAGATAATTTATTCATAATAGTATGGTGTCAGGATTATGACAAATCAGAGGTTAAAAGGTGCGTTATGCTAAAAAGCATAGGGTTATATTTTAGAAAAATAGATTTTCTGAATTTTGTAGTTGGAGCTATAATGCCAATCATTGTATTGTTTATAGTTTATTCATCAGTCAAA
>OBZR01000052.1_pt1 | contig 87659 bp, 89 predicted proteins | sample 1495541 | NCBI WGS metagenome assembly OBZR01 (sample SAMEA2580240, study PRJEB22360) | human gut metagenome | biome: human gut; feature: human-associated habitat; material: faeces | place: Denmark | collected 2008/2010 | reverse complement strand
TGGGGCGGGCAGTCCGGAAGACGTCAGGTCACAGGGATTTGACCCGCCCCTCCCCACTGGCAGTTGAGAATTATTATCACTTTAGCCGTTCACGGGCCGTCTTCGCCTTATGACACGGCCAGCACAAACTCTGCAGATTACTGTCGACATCAGTGCCGCCATGCGATTTAGGGATGATGTGGTCAACGGTCTTCGCCTCACGCACCACACCAGCACGCAGGCACAACTGACACAGGCCTTTGTCACGCTTGAGCACACGTTCACGGATAACATCCCATTTCGAACCATAACCGCGCTGGTGTCGGGACTGGCCTGGCTTGTATTGCTTCCAGCCTTCGCTTTTGTGGCTTTCGCAGTAGCCTGACGGGTCAGTAGTGGTATGGCGGCAGCCGCGAACACGGCAGGCTTTTGGGATTCGTGGCGGCATATGTACTAATCTCCGATTTATCCAAATTTCACTGCCATAATGCCGACATTCTCTGCCATTATTGGCTCCATTTATCCGTTAAAAGGGATATCAGTTAAGTTATCCCGTGTAGGGTATAAGCCATTGTCGAGACCACTCATTGAATGGCCTCTGCAATAACCGATGTCTTTCCATCAGTCCGCCACCACAAAGAATCTTTTTTGCCTTAAGGCAGGAGCTTCATCTTTCAGTGGCTGCCAGTGTTATTTCCCCACTTACTGGCTTGGGTTGTTTCGTGGTACTGCCGTTAATTGGTGAGTCCGGGGATTACGGTTTGCCCGTGCTGTTCAAGGCGTTCAATTCTCGCCAGTAGCTGAGGCTTCTTAATTTTTCCCCAGCGATTAAGCAGGCGGCCTGACATGCTGGCAACATCCTTCTCTTTCATGTACTCCAGCATTACGGCATTTCTCTCTTCTTCAAATTGACGATGACCAACCTGAAGCATGGCGTACATCCAGTTGAATGCGTTGATGTAAGCAATTTTGATACGCATTGCTTCTTTTTTGGTGTAGGACATAACCAAAAGCATCAACCCATCCTTACGTAGCCGATAGAATTTTTGTGGCTTACCATTCTGTAACTCATTGTTTTTATAGCAAACCTCAAAATTGAGTTTTGTATCAAACTCTTCAGGACAAGCAGCGATAGTTCTTTCTACATCACGCACAACGTTGTCATGTCGCTTACGAAATGCTTTCGCCACCATAAATGAATCGGTGACAGGGTCATTGTTGGTAATAAAAACCAGTTCTTTGAAATCAATGCCGTCAACGATAGTTGGATAATTCATCGGTGATTACCTTTTAGTGATGAACCTTGTCACACAGGATTCCGGCCCACAGAAAGGCACCGATTACCAAACCGGCATCCTCAAGGGTCATCCTGAAAGGTTCTGTGTTCATAAGTCGCGCGTGTGAAGCGCGTTTACTGCGGACATAAAAAAGCCCCGCATCGCGAGGCTCATTAAATGGACTTTGTGATTTGCAAAAAAATTATTTCAGGCATTGCGTCCTGATGTATTCCTGCAGGTAGTTAACCTGCGCGGTTATCTTGTCGATTCCACTTCGGAGACGGTAATAATTGAGTTCAGCATCTGCTGTAAGTCCTGGGCTTTCTCCATCGCCCATGCCGCTGGCTCCGGTCGTTGACTTTGCACAGGTGGCGGCGACTTGCAGGCGCTTACGACCAGCAGAAACATCAGCACGGAGACTTTCGATAGTCGCGTTAGCATCAGCAAGCTCCTTTGTATATCTGGCATCGAGTTCTGCTACGTCACGTTGACGCTTCTGCATATCAGAGATCGTCGACATAGCCGAATCTAATGCCATAGCGTTTTCGTCGCGCTGTTTTTTGTATTCAATGGCTTTATTGTGGTAATGATTAGCTGACCAGACGAGAGAACCGAATAAAGTCAGGAGAAAAGCAGAAATAACCAGCTTATAGCGAAGTTTCATTAACCACCCCGCCAGCTTCTTTGAATTTGGCAATCAGACTATCGATCTTGTGTTCATACTGACCGTAGCCAGCACCGGGCAATGAAGCCCAAATATTACTGCAACGATCAATAGCCTGACGAATATCACCACGATCAATCATCGGTAAAGCGCCACGTTCTTTAATCTGCTGCAATGCCACAGCGTCCTGGCTTTTGGGGGAGAAGTCTTTCAGGCCAAGCTGCTTGCGGTAGGCATCCCACCAACGGGAAAGAAGCTGGTAGCGTCCGGCGGCTGTTGATTTGAGTTTGGGGTTTAGCGTGACAAGTTTGCGAGGGTGATCGGAGTAATCAGTGAATAGCTCTCCTCCTACAATGACGTCATAACCATGATTTCTGGTTTTCTGACGTCCGTTATCAGTTCCCTCTGACCATGCCAGCATATCGAGGAACGCCTTACGTTGATTATTGATTCCCACCATCTTCTACTCCGGCTTTTTTAGCAGCGAAGCGTTTGATAAGCGAACCAATCGAGTCAGTACCGATGTAGCCGATGAACACGCTCGTTATATAAGCGAGATTGCTACTTAGTCCGGCGAAGTCGAGAAGGTCACGAATGAACCAGGCGATAATGGCGCACATCGTTGCGTCGATTACTGTTTTTGTAAACGCACCGCCATTATATCTGCCGCGAAGGTACGCCATTGCAAACGCAAGGATTGCCCCGATGCCTTGTTCCTTTGCCGCGAGAATGGCGGCTAACAGGTCATTTTTTTCTGGCATCTTCATGTCTTACCCCCAATAAGGGGATTTGCTCTATTTAATTAGGAATATGGTCGGTTACTGATAGAACAAATCCAGGCTACTGTGTTTAGTAATCAGATTTGTTCGTGACCGATATGCACGGGCAAAACGGCAGGAGGTTGTTAGCGCAACCTCTTGCCACCCGCTTTCACGAAGCCAGCCATTGCGCTGGTTTTCTTTTATGCAAAGCACACCGCACCGTAGCCACAGCGGATAAGGTGATTATTTTTGTCTGTCTGGTATTTGGTTTGATGTGCTTTCAGAAAGGTCGTGATTAAAACGCAAAAAGCCCCGAGCTATTAACTCAGGGCTTTATTTAACGAGTGCATTTATCCATCGTTGAGTCAAATTTACCCAACTTTATTCAAAAAGTCAATATCATGCCGTTAATATGTTGCCATCCGTGGCAATCATGCTGCTAACGTGTGACCGCATTCAAAATGCTGTCTGCGATTGACTCTTCCTTGTGGCATTGCACCACCAGAGCGTCATACAGCGGCTTAACAGTGCGTGACCAGGTGGGTTGGGTAAGGTTTGGGATTAGCATCGTCACAGCGCGATATGCGGCGCTTGCTGGCATCTTTGAATAGCCGACACCTTTGCATCTTCCGCATTCTTTCTCAACAACTCTCCCCCACTGCTCTGTTTTTGCTATATCAACCGCACGGCCTGTACCGTGACAATCTCTGCATCTTGCGCCCGGCGTCGCGGCACTACGGCAATAATCCGCATAAGCGAATGTTGCGAGCACTTGCAGTACCTTTGCCTTAGTATTTCCTTCAAGCTTTGCCACACCACGGTATTTCCCCGATACCTTGTGTGCAAATTGCATCAGATAGTTGATAGCCTTTTGTTTGTCGTTCTGGCTGAGTTCGTGCTTACCACAGAATGCAGCCATTCCGAATCCGGCTTGTGATTGCGCCATCCCCATAGCAGCCATCACATCAGTACCGGAAAGAGAGTCAGAAGCCGTAGCCCGTGGTGAGTCGCTCATCATCGGGCTTTTTGGCGAATGAAATTTAGCTACGCTTTCGAGTCTCATGCGCCTTCTCCCTGTACCTGAATCAATGTGAGGTTTCCGCAGAACACTGCGCCGGTATCGATATACATCTGGTTGGCAAACTTGAGTGGTTTCACTGCTGGCGTATGACCAAAGATGAACATGTCCGCGCCTTTGATTTCTTTCACGATCCCGTCTTGTGAGTTGCTGATTCGTTCGCGGTTCCAGATTACCTGCTGATGATCAACTGGCTTTCCAAACTCGTATTCGTCACAAGGATAATCGGCGTGGCAGATGACATATTTTTTATCTTTGCTCACCAGTTCGATGATTAACGGAAGTTCTTCTGCTTTATGGGCAAGAGCTTTAGCCAGAGTTTCTTTGTCGTAATCGAGATTAAAGAACCAACTACCGCCATTAAGCAGCCAGTGATTGACGTTTCCGCGCTCTGATAAGCCATCAATCATCATTTGCTCATGGTTTCCACGTACAGCTCTGAACCAGGGGAATGTGATTAATTCCAGGCATTCGACGTTCTCTGTACCGCGATCGACCAAATCGCCAACCGAGATAAGCAGGTCTTTTTTGGTGTCGAATCCTATCGTCTCCAGTTTTTTCATCAGGTTCGTGTAGCATCCGTGCAGATCGCCAACTACCCAAATATTTCGGTATTTGCTGCCATCAATTTTTTCGTAATAGCGCATCTCTTTCACTCCATCCGCGATGAACCATGAGAACGTCGTTGACGATGGCGTGCATTTTCCCGTCTTTATCATCAACGTATTTTCTGACCGTACCGCGACTACATTTCAGTCTGCGTGCTACTTCTGTCTGGTTTCCGTATGCTTCAACGAGCATGTCTGGAATGGTTTTTACTGAGAACGTCATGCGGCCTCACTTCTGCTATTTCGCAGGTCTTTGAGTTTCTGCTGATACTCCGCCTTGATGGCCCTGCACTCTTCGACAGTCCAGCGATGGCGGTTATGGTTTGATTCGATTTCGTCTACTGCTTCCTGCCCGATGCGATTAATCAGTTCGACGCGATACGGAACGAGATTTCCGCTTTTGTGCTGGTTGCACACCACGCATTGCTTGTGAATATTGCGTTCATCAAATCGGAGTTGAGGTGCCGCAGCAGTTGTCCGGTAATGTCCGGCATCCCACTGAGCAGACGTGAGCGTTCCGCACGAGATACATGGTAAGTCGCGGTCTCTTTCTCTGATGAAGGCGTTTACGGCTTGTTGGGCTTGTTTAATCCAGTAACTGCGGGGCTTTAAGGCGAGTTTTCGAATCTTAAGTTTATCTTTCTGTTTCTGCTCCTCTCGTCGTCGTTTCTTCTCTGCTGCTTTTTCCGCTTTTTCGCGTTCTTTGCTTCGTCGTTCGAGTGCTATCTTGGTTCCACACTCTGGAGAGCACCACCACTGATTAGCGAATGCAGGGTGAAACCATTCCCGGCATTCATCGTTTTTACATCGTCTTCGCGCTGGTTTAGCCATTATGGTTCGCTCCAGTAATTCTCAATTGCAGCAGCCATTCTCTGCATCCACTCTGCCAGCTTTAACGCGGCTTCTCTTTCAGAACCACATTTAGGGAAATCCTTCATTTCCATGCTGGCCTTATATGTTCTGAATGCCAGGTCTCCGGTAATAACCAGCTTCTGATCAAGCACAGAGCGTTTATTCCGGTGTTGAACGTAATAGACAGATTCAGTCCGCATTTCTTCTCTGTCTTTTTTGAAGGAAATAAGCTCAGAGAAATCACTCATCGTCTTCTTCCTCGTACATTGAGCTATTCGGATCGCTCATCAGTTCTACGCAGCAGTGCTCACACACGTGAACTTCCAGCACATGCAGCTTCTGACCGCAGTTAGCGCACGTTAAAGCCCGCTCGACGCTTTCTTTCTGGTATTGAAGGGATTGGGATGGGCTAAGCATTATTGGCGTCCTGCATCATGAGAAAGACAATCATGGCGGCACGGAGTGGATTGTCATATGCGACACCAACATTCGGTCCGGCATCATCAAACAAGTCCCTTGCGTTGTCTGTAGCGCACGGCATTGAAGGATTGTCTAAAATTATGCTGATGTTGTTTTCAGTGATAATCGGCCATGCGTCTGCTGGGTTTGCGCATGGGTTAAAGGATCCGCGCTCAACCTCTACTTCAACTGCGTCTCCGTTTACAATGTCTCCCTCAAATGAGATAAACACCATCGCGCCATTCTCACCTTCTTTGTAATCCGGTGATCCGTTATGAATGGCTTCGAATACCGCCACGTTAATTTCAAAATCACTTAACTGTGAATAATCCATTGTCATTTCCTCGCACGATGTCTTAGCCACCGGATATCCCACAGGTGAGCCGTGTAATTGAAGGTTTTTACGTCAGATTCTTTTGGGATTGGCTTGCGTTTATTTCTGGAGCGTTTCGTTGGAAGGTATTTGCAGTTTTCGCAGATGATGTCGGTGATACTTCGTCGCTGTCGTCTCATGCCGCCCTGTCTCCCCATCTTGCTTTCCACTCCAGAGCCAGTCGCGCTTCGTCTGACCACTTAACGCCACGCTCTGTACCGAATGCCTGTATAAGCTCTAATAACTCCGCAAATTCGCTTACACGCATCCTGCTGGTTGACTGGCCTATTACCACAAAGCCATTCCCGGCAAGGTTAGGAACAACGTCCTGCTGCTTTAATGCTGCGGTAAACACACACTTCCAGCTTTCTGCATCCAGCCAGCGACCATGCCATTCAACCTGACGCGAAACGTCACCAAGGCAAGCCCAAAGCTTCCTGTTTTGGTCTAAGCTGCGGTTGCGTTCCTGAATGGTTACTACGATTGGTTTGGTTGGGTCTGGAAGGATTTGCTGTACTGCGTGAATAGCGTTTTGCTGATGTGCTGGAGATCGAATTTCAAAGGTTAGTTTTTTCATGACTTCCCTCTCCCCCAAATAAAAAGGCCTGCGATTACCAGCTGGCCTGTTATTATCTCAGTGATGTAGATGGTCATACGTCAGCCCCTTGTGCATATCGTCTACCACGCGCAGCAGGTGCATTTGATGCTGTGCAAATCTGTCTGGCTTCATCCTGGTCACATGCAACAAAGTGTCCGTTGCAGAACCGCTGGTAAACCGTACCAAGCGAGCCAAAACGGTTTTTCGTCACGATGATTTCAGCAAATGGCGCGGCGCTACTGTTCTCGTCATATACTGCTTCCCGATAGAGCATGATGATTGAGTCTGCGTCCTGTTCAATGCTTCCTGAATCACGCAAATCTGCGTTTGTCGGGCGTTTGTTTGGTCGCTTCTCAACATCGCGCGAAAGCTGACTTAGGGAGATAACAGGCGTTTTCAGGTCTTTCGCCATCGCCTTCAGGCTTCCGGAGATGTGAGCAATTGCGAGGTCGTTGCGATCTGCTTTCGGCTTCTCAATCAGGCCAAGATAATCCGCCATGATGAGTGACAGGTTTGGATTTTCCTGTTTGTGCCGTTCTGCGATTGAGCGTATTTCTTCGACCGATAACCGCGAGGCATCGACTACCCATACATCCAAATCTGCAAGCTGACTCATGCCGTTAGCAACGCGCGCCCAGCCTTCGTCATCCATCGATGCAGGATTTCGCAGCACGCTAACCGACATCCTCCCGGCGTTGGCAATACTTCGCTCTGCAATCTGCAATGCGCTCATTTCCATTGAGAAAATCAATACTCCGCGCCGGACGTCAGAACCAGGAATAACGCGGCTTGCAACGCCTTCGGCAATCTTCAGCGCCAGTTCGGTTTTCCCCATTCCAGGACGGGCAGCGATTATCACCAGGTCTTCCGCGTTCATCCCTCCGGTGATGACATCAAGTTCTTCGATTCCGGTCTTCAGGGTATCTGACTCTTCTCCGTTCCTCAGACGCCTGTCAAGCGTGTCAGTGTAGTCAGTGATGATTTCCCCTAACCGTACAGGTTTAACCTCGTCACGGGGCTTTCTGATGGCTGAAAGACGCTTTACAAGCTCGTCCATCGCCTGACTCGATGTATCGATGGTTCCGCTCTGAATTGGTTCACGCATTTCATCCATGATTTCCAGCACCAGACGGCGGTGATAGTTATCCGCGACCATTCCGGCATATCCCTTCAGGTTTGCGTCACTCGGGCAGTTCTTGCTGGTCATCAGGATTGACGTGAAATGCTCCTCTCCGCACGCCTCGGCAACCATCAGCGCGTCGATTAGGTTTCTGTTTCTCGCCTGCTTGCGGATAACCTCGAAGGCTTTCCGGTAGAGCGGAATTGAAAACGCTTCCGGCTCCAGAGTTGCCAGAACGTCGCTGGCGGTTGGAGTTAATCCACCAATCAGCAGGCCACCGATAACGCTCGCTTCGATATCCTGTCTCATGCAATCCCCCTGTCTGCAAACTTCCCTTCCCGTACTCCCATTAACGAATCTTCCCTCAGCAGGTAATCAAAATCTGCCGTCCAGCCCGTGTCGTTGTCTCCGAAGTAAAACGGCTTGGCCTGATGCACAAACGCCCTGACATACGCTCTGAAACCGTCCACGTTTGGCGTTTTCAGTTGCGGGATGATTTTCTTCAGGCGGCGTTTGCGTTTCTCGTTGACCGCAACAGCATGTGGAAGTCTGTCACCGACTTCGGTGTTGTAGGCGTTCAGGAAGGATTCGTAGTCGATTCGTTCTGCCTTGCGACGTTCAGGTTTAACCTGCCCATCGCCTCCCCCGTTAGGGGGTAAGGGGGTATTTGTATTTATTGTCTTTTGTATATTGTCTTTTGTGTTTAGCTGACTTGGCTTATACCCATTAGCCGACTCGGCTAATGTTTTATTAGCTGTTTTAGCTAATGTTAAGCTGTCCTGGCTAATCCACTGAGAAACCACCTTGTTCACTCCGATTTTCACGCCATCAGCAATGAGGAATTTACGCTCGATAAGCTGGCGCTTGGCAGCGCAAACATGAGTGTGATGAATACCTGTCATGGCTGCTATCTGCGTGTTTGTGAGTCGATCCATCGGCTTATTGAATCCGTATGTCTTGCGCATGATAGCGAGCATCACCTTCAACTGCCGGACGGTTAAATCAGCCATCAGCAGACTGTCGGTAATCTCGTTAGCAACGCGCATGAAACCATCTTCGGTATCTGCCACGCGATGCTCCACGACCTCCAGTTGAGGCCTGTAATCAGCTAACTTAACGACGCCCATGTTTCACTCCTGCTTTGGCTAGTCTGTAAACACCAACAAGGCGTTCTGCGAACGCCCTGTTATTTGCTGCGGCTACCACTAATCCCTCAGGTGAATCAGGGTGTCGAATCTCTTCTTTTTCCTGGTATTTCTTACGACGTTTTGTCATAATTACCCCTGTGGATTGATCCAGTAATTCCCTCAGAATTGCATATCAATTTGCTTAAAATCCTCGGTGGCGGCCGGGGATTTTTTCTTTGTGATTTCATCAAGCGCATACTTAAAAGCCCTGCTAATCGGACTGATGTCTGATGCCATTCCGAAAGCACACAAGACCGAAGCAATAAATCTCCAGTCCGTTCTGCTTATCTTCGATTCATGACAGCCAATCATCTTTGCCAGACCGCGCTGGGTAAGCGTTGACAGGTTGATGAGTAAATCAGTTTCAGCGCGATCAATTTCTCGCTGTGTTGGCTTGCTGTAGCTTGCTTGTGCCATTTGTTAATTTTCCTATATTGATATTGAGTTATAGCGGCACACCCAATGGATTTGCCGCTGATGTTTGCTCACCCGGTTAGAGGTGAAAGGCCAGAACTGTTAAAGAGCAATTTGCTTATGCCGCTTGGCGGTAAGCACTTTCTTGATACTTCAGGGCGCCAGCTGTAACGATTTCCAATCGATAGGCGTCTTTCTCTGGGATAACTTCTTTCCACTGAGAGACTGCTGCATCGCTAATGCCTAGTGCTTTAGCAACAGCACGCTGGGTTCCGAAGTGGTCAATAACATCTTTTTTGTACATAGACTCGCTCCGAAATTAAAGAACACTTAAATTATCCACCAAAGGAATCTTAAGTCAAGTTTATTTAAGATGTCTTAACTATGAATACACAACTGATGGGTGAGCGTATTCGCGCTCGCAGAAAAGAACTCAAGATTAGGCAGGCTGCCCTTGGCAAGATGGTTGGCGTGTCTAATGTTGCTATTTCCCAATGGGAGCGATCTGAAACTGAGCCCAATGGCGAAAACCTATTGGCCTTAGCCAAGGCTTTGCAGTGCTCCCCTGATTACCTGTTGAAAGGAGAGGATAGTCTTTCAAACATTGCCTATCACAGCAGGCATGATCCAAGAGGTTCGTATCCTCTAATTAGTTGGGTAAGCGCAGGATGTTGGATGGAAGCTGTAGAGCCATATCATAGGCGTGCAATAGATAACTGGTACGACACAACGGTAGATTGTTCTGAAGACTCTTTTTGGCTCGACGTTAAAGGCGATTCAATGACTGCCCCGGCAGGACTGAGTATTCCTGAGGGGATGATTATTCTCGTCGACCCAGAAGTCGAACCACGTAATGGAAAGCTGGTAGTCGCCAAACTTGAAGGGGAAAACGAGGCGACATTCAAAAAGTTAGTTATTGATGCCGGTAGAAAATTCCTGAAACCACTCAATCCACAATACCCAATGATTGAAATCAATGGGAACTGTAAAATCATTGGCGTTGTCGTTGATGCCAAGCTAGCAAACCTTCCTTAAGGGGCTTTCGCCCCTTTTTTATTTCCCGTTAAAAATCAAAGACAAACTAAATTCACGCCCATAAAATTAAGTTTTCTTCAAAAATGCACTTGACCAATAAATTAAGAAGTCTTAAATTTAAGCCATCAGCAGGACGCTGGAAGCCAAACGGAACAGATTGGCAGGCTCTTTAACATCGACGGACTCTCAACCTAACCGTTGAGACCAGAACTTGAGTGGTTTTGGGGATGGCGCGAATTGCAGCTGCAAGACAGCGATCGAGAAGATAAGCACCTCGACGCGTCATGCGCCAAAGCCACTTAAAGGAGACCATCATGGTAACCATTGTCTGGAAAGAATCCAAAGGTACGGCAAAAAGCCGCTACAAAGCTCGCAGAGCAGAACTTATTGCCGAGCGACGCAGTAATGAAGCACTGGCGCGAAAAATTGCGCTAAAGCTCTCTGGTTGCGTCAGAGCAGACAAAGCAGCATCACTAGGAAGCCTTTGCTGCAAGAAGAAAGAAGAAGTCGTTCGAAAAAATAGAAGTATTTATTACAAAGATTCAAACCCGTTAGGAAACAAAATACATGCAGTCCAAAAAATAAAATTGTACAGTAAACTACCGTACGGTGCTTGTTGAGTATGCTTATGGTGAAAAAGACTATTTATGTTAATCCTGACCGCGGACAAAACAGAAAGGTATCTGATAGAGGTCTTACATCTCGAGACAGGAGGAGAATAGCGAGATGGGAAAAAAGGATAGCATATGCATTAAAAAACGGTGTAACACCTGGATTTAATGCTATAGATGACGGTCCTGAATATAAGATTAATGAAGAACCAATGGACAAAGTTGACAAAGCATTAGCAACACCATTTCCTCGCGATGTCGAAAAAATTGAAGATGAAAAATATGAGGATGTAATGCACAGAGTTGTTAATCACGCTCACCAACGAAATCCAAATAAAAAATGGTCATAGCCCACTTCGGTGGGTTTTTTATTGTCTGAACAAATCTAATTTACTACCGCAAGCCACGCAGTGAAATGAGGGTTACCTGCTCAGGCCGCCAGAAGCAACGCGGAAAATCAATTCCAACTTATTACGATTGAGGTGAGCCATGCTCAAGAAAGTCAAACGCCGACTTTACAAAGAAGGTAGATATTCATGCCAGTTGCCAAAATGCGACACAACAAAATGGAGTGTCGATGATTGGTGTAACTGGATAGATAGATACGGAACTTGGTGGGATAAATAACAGGTAACTTAAGCGTATTTACTTTCGCAGCAAACCACTTATTTGAGGTGAGATATGACAAAATCATGGAGCGTACCTTTTCCTGAATCAGAAACTGAACATGATGGAATGCCTGTTTTCTGGAGATTCCAAGCGACAGTTGAAGAAGATGGAATCAAAATATTCGCACTTCAATATATAGCTTTTCATCAGACAGAGCATTATGCATGGTTGGTTCCTGCGCATTGGATTGTTGATTTTAAACCAGCACCAAATCAGTGGTTACGGGAATGGAAACAAAGGAGAAATAGATATGCAATTAAGAAAGTAGCAAAAAATGCAGAAAGATCTTTTGCATTCCCGACGAAGAAACTTGCCATTGAAAGTTTATTGCGCCGAAAGAAATACCATTTGATGAGAATCAAACAAGATTTGGCTGTTGTATCAACTCTTGTTGATGGGATGAAGAATATTGATACATCAACACCAGATATTGAATATAACTTTGGACACAACCAAGAAACAGAAAACTGGGTGTTTTATTAGTACGAATAAGCACTGTGTATTCATTCCAACGAGTGAATACACGGAGCAATGTCGCTCGTAACTAAACAGGAGCCGACTTGTTCTGATTATTGGAAATCTTCTTTGCCCTCCGATGTGAGGGCCTTTTTATATGCATACCAATAACGCTTCACTTGAGGCGTTTTCGTTATGTATAAATAAGGAGCACACCATGCAATATGCCATTGCAGGGTGGCCTGTTGCTGGCTGCCCTTCCGAATCTTTACTTGAACGAATCACCCGCAAATTACGTGACGGATGGAAACGACTCATCGACGTACTTAATCAGCCAGGAGTTCCCAAAAATGGATAAAACACTTATGGCTATCCAGACTAAATTCACTATCGCCACTTTTATTGGCGATGAAAAGATGTTTCGTGAGGCCATCGAAGCCTACAGAAAATGGAGGTCAAAATGATTCCGGTAGAACTGGCGAAAACTCCAGAATTAAGTCGATTAAAAAGAGAATATCACATTGCTGAGGCTCGTTACTGGCGTAAAGCGGGAGATAAATCAAAGAAACAACTTTGTTTATGGCAGGCTCAAAGAGAGCACATGAATGAGCGCGAATTTCTTTCCGTCCCATCCGAATTACCATTCTGAGGCAAATTATGGGAACTGCGACATTAATACTCGGTGAATCTGGCACCGGAAAATCAACCAGCATGAGAAATATCAATCCAGAGGAAGCAATACTTATAAAACCAATAGGCAAGCCGCTACCATTTAAATCAAAAGACTGGCTTGCATGGGATGTCAGAGCAAAAAAAGGAACCGTAGTTACCACTGACAAATGGGACGTAATAGTTGCCGTAATTAAGCGTGCTCACGAATACGGGAAAAGAATCGTTATTGTTGATGACTTCCAGTATGTGATGAGCAATGAGTTTATGCGCCGCTCAGAAGAAAAATCGTTTGATAAATTTACTGAGATAGGCCGCCACGCATGGGAGGTGATTAAGGCTGCACAGGATGCACCTGATGACCTGAGAGTCTATTTTCTTGCACACACCGAAGAAACCCCTATGGGGCGCGTGAAAATGAAAACTATCGGCAAAATGCTGGACGAGAAAATTACTGTTGAAGGCATGTTTACTATAGTTCTTCGCACCCTTACCCGTGATGACCAGTTCTTTTTCACCACAAAAAACAACGGTGCAGACACTGTTAAATCCCCAATGGGAATGTTTGACTCCAATGAGATTGATAACGATCTCTCTTTCGTCGATGCCACTGTTTGTGATTACTACGGCATCAATAATGTTCATCAAATTAAGGAAAACGCCGCATGAGCAACGTGATTTTTACTTATAACGAAGAAGCAGCACTGACCGCAGGGCAAGGTGGTTTTATTAACGAAACTGGCGCTCATATCATTACCATTACTGAAGCAGAACTAAAGCAATCAGAAAAAGGAGCCAAATTTATTGAGTTTTCTGGCGAATCCGACGACGGACGTAAAATCCAATATCTTAGCGTCTGTGTTCAGAAAAATGACGGAACGGAAAATAAATTTGGCGCAAATGTCGTCCACGCCATGATGGGGTGTGCCGGGATTGGACAATTAACGCAACATATGGTTTCCGCCAGTAAATTTGTTGCTCCTGAATTTCATGGAAAGAAAATCGGGTTAGTGCTCCAGAAAGTATTAACCACAAACAAAAAGACTGGCGCAGACAGCTACCAGATGGAAATACGCATCCCGTTTATTGCAAAAACGGGTCAAACCCTTAAAGAAAAGGCGGAAGGCAAGCAACCAGAAACTATCGCCAACATGGTTGCCAGCCTCAAAGATAAAGACAATCGCTCTAAAAACGTAAGCCAGAATCATGCAGATGATTATGGTTACAGCCAGAACGATTACCCTCCTTTCTGATTACTGAAAATAAGGCTCCCATTATGCCAGCGCCTCTGTATGGTGCGGATGACCCGCACAACTGCTCCGGTAGCTCCAAGGCGGAGGTGCTGGAAAATATCAAAAACATTTTCGACACGTTTATTGATCTGCCACCAGAAACAAAAGCAGAACGGATGTACCGACGCGATATACAACTCGCGTTAAAAGATGAGAAGGACCGAACAAACGAAACAGCAATGCGACCGTTGCGAAAAGCGACAATAGACAAATTCCCTGAATATATCGACCCGCGCCTGCGTAATTACCGCTCACGCTATGGCGCTATCAGTAATGACTGAGGAATTTACTATGAGAGGACTTGCATACAATCCCGGCATTCTTCCGGCAGAAATGATTATTCGCCAACGCGTAAAGCCAATGCCATCGAGAGAGGAATTGCTTAAGAGAAATTCTTTTCCTTCAGTGAATCAAAACAAATATCTGAATGCGATGTGGCGGAGTGGGAAGAAATGAAACAAATGTCACTAATTGAGATGGATGGATTTCTGAAAGGTAAATGCATCCCAAGTGATTTAAAGGTTAACGAAACAAACGCTGAATATCTTGTCCGTAAGTTCGGTGAACTTGAATCAAAACTGGAAACGGCGTTGCGGGAGTGTCGTTCTGCTGGAATCACGATTGATAACCTTGAGGCCAAGTGCGCGGAGCTGGCTGCGGAGAGTGCGGTGATGAAGGCAGGACATTCATATTTCTCATATGGCTCTGAGCATAATTTCGAATGGCACAAAACTGCTGAGGAAGCTATCGAATCGGCTGAGGCTGCAATTGACGACTATCGCGGTGATGCTTGCGATGGATGGAGCGAAGAAGTCGATAGTATTTGCTGGGGAATCATCATGCAATCGTCAACGAAGGTTGGCGAACGACCACGAAACGAGGATGACTGTTGTAATCCTGCGATCGATACGATTTGCGATTATGCGCTTCTGCCTAATATCGACACCCCAGCCACCGATGCTTTCCTGGCTGAAGTACGGGCGCAGGGGGTGGATATGGCTATGGAGCATATGCAGTCGAGCGGTTCGTTAACATTTGGAGATTGCTACATATCACTTAACGAGTTCGCCGCAGAGCTTCGCAAAGGAGTCAACCAGTGAGCAAGATTGACTATCAGGGACTGCGTGAAAAAGCAGAGAAAGCAACGTGTGGTGTGTGGTCGCTCGAATATGGAGAGGGCCGATTTGATGGTGATGATGCACTAATTCATCGCGAGGCTGCTGGATATATTCCCATTTGCAGAATTGAAGGAGCGCATCCAGAAAGCGGTTTCGATGAAGATTTCCAAATGGAACAGCAGGCCAATGCTGAATTCATCGCTGCAGCCAATCCGGCTACCGTCTTGGCGCTGCTGGGCGAGCTGGAAACAGCAAAAAAGCGCATAGCAGAACTGGAAGCCGAACCTGTAAGCCAAGCTTACAACTTGCCAGAATTAATCGAAGGCATGGAAGTTTCCATTGATGTAAGTACTTGTGATGCTGATTTAGGTAATCGCTATTTCGGCACCGTCACCGAGGCGTTAGAACTTGATACTGCCAAGAATGGTTACATCCTCCTGGTTCAGGACGCAGAGCCAAACTTCGATGTAAATGGCAACTCTCCGGTAACTCCGGATGGTTGGATAAGCTGTAGTGATCGAATGCCGGATACCAAAACAGCCGTTCTTGTTGCCGTGGAGTTTGACAGGAAAGGTGACTGGCGAATGAAATGGGCGACTTACATCCCGGGTCATCCTGACGCTAATGATGGGTGGATAATTCCTGGTGCGTCGTGGAAACCGTCACACTGGATGCCGTTACCAGAACCGCCGCAGGAGGCAAAATGATGGATGTAAAAGAGAAGGTTTTGCAGGTGATGCGTTCCCGTGCTGCCCTGCAAGAGAAAGCTCTCGGCGGGGAATATCCATTCACGATAGCAACCTGGAATCTGCGGTTGGCAATGGAGAAGGAATTTCCTGATGAAGAATGGCGTTCGGCAGATTTGCGCAAAATTCTTATGGAGCTGGCTAAAGACGGAGCAGTATCCAAAGATACCTATGCCAGCCGGATTGGTCAGGCGGTATGGAGACTGGAGGTGCGGTAATGGCTAACCTGCAACTTGCTGTCAAAGGTGAATACTTCGATGCCATGATTCGCGGAGAGAAAACGGAAGAGTATCGCCTGTGTAATGACTACTGGAATAAGCGAATTATGTTCCGGGAGTATGACCGCCTGATTATCACAAAGGGATATCCGAAGCGCGACGATTCCAGCCGTAGAATTGATGTTCCGTATGACGGATATGAAATCAAGACAATCACACATCCGCACTTCGGCGATAAACCGGTAAAGGTGTTCGCGATAAAGGTGAATATCGGCAATGAATAACAATCCTCGAACTCGCGGGGATTTCTTTTATCTGAACTCGCTACGGCGAGTTTTGTTTTATGGAGATGATAAATGCACTTCCGAGTCACAGGTGAATGGAATGGAGAGCCATTCAACAGAGTTATCGAAGCGGAGAACATCAACGACTGCTATGACCACTGGATGATATGGGCGCAGATAGCACATGCAGACATAACCAATATTCGAATTGAAGAACTGAAAGAACACCAAGCCGCCTGATGGCGGTTTTTTATTGGAGACAAGAAATGTCAGATTTGGCTATGAAGGTTTTGAAATGGCAATCGACTGGCGATGTCGGCATCAGTAGCGCAACTCTTGCCTCAATCGCATGTGGACTGAAAAAGAATATCTATGGTCATCACTTCGGCGCTCCCCATGACGCAGCAGACTTTCGGCGATGCGTTGCACTTGTTGAGCAGATTCCAGAAATCAGAGATTCATTCGACAAGGTTGCAAAGCGCGTTCCGGCATTCAAAGGCATCCTCAACGAATGGGATTCTCTCGTTGCTCTGTTGAAGTCTGAAATGAAGATGCACGGAAACAAAGCACCAGAGACTTACAGAAGAATCAGCGAGCTACGCAAGGACTAACGCCTCACACTCGATGAGGCATGTACATATCTGATAGAGCCGCTATATGGCGGTTTCTTTTTGCCTGGAGAATTAAGATGACCGATACCAGCCTGATTCCTGAGAAAGAAGTGATGAACAAGCTCGGTGTTTCATCACGTCAGACAATCTGGAACTATACCAAACGGCACGGATTTCCGAAGCCAGTCAGAACCCACCCCAAATCATACCTTCGTGAAGCTGTTGAAGGGTGGATTCTTAACGGTGGCGTTAATCAGAAATGCTCCTGATGTGCCAGAACAATTTATCAGCGTGAAGCTCATACGCTTTGCGCTGAGCCTCTATCCAATCGTGTTTATTGTATACGGACATTATCCCGCCAAGTTCATGACCGAGCATTCGCTCAGTAACATGAGGCTCGACATTCATCTCGGACAGACGTGTAACAAGCGTTCTTCTGAAATCGTGTGTTCGCCAGTAACCTAGATCCATCCCTCCCCTTATTCTATTTACGAATCGGTTGGCTGCAGCGATGCTGATCGGTTTGTTTATGTCTTCTCCAGGGAAAAGAACATCATTGTACGTTGTCATGGCCTTTTCGAGGAAAGGCTTAATTTGTTCGAAGATTGGACGGCGGATAACATTACCCATCTTGCTATGCTCTTTCGGTACGGTCCATACGTTTTCCAGCAGGTCAAATTCTGTCTTTTTTGCCAGCCTAAGCTCTGAGAGCCTCGCCCCCCACAGCATAAGCATCTGATGAAGTAGCTTATTTGACGTAGACGCACGGCTTCTTTCAATAGCAAGCCAAATCTTAGCCAGTTCGTGATACGACAGTACCCGATCCCCTACCTCAGCGCGGGAGCCGAAGTCCCTTGGTTGGATGCTCATAATTGCGCAACTATCTATCAACTGACGCCGCATGCACCAACTTATTGCTGATCTTAGTTGACTTAGCACCTGCCTTGCTCGGCGTGGATTATCTCTTTCTTCTTCGGTAAGCAGGTCAACCCATTGCTTAACCGTGATAGAAGATGCCGGACGATTAGGAAAGGCGTCATGCATGCGCTTCATAACCGTTGATCGGTAAAGTGCCTGGGTCTTTTCTCTGAGAGTTGTAGAGACGTAGTTGTCGAACCAGTAGTCGAGACACTGGGCGACCGTCATGGAGTTCTCCACCTTCTCTTCAAAATAGGTGCGTGGATCCGTTCCTGAGAAATAGAGCTTTCGCAAGTCAGCAGTGATCTGTCTGGCATCCTTCAAAGACAGGGATGGGTATCGACCAAGCCCAAGTCGATTAGGCTTGCCATGCCAGCGATAGCGGTACTGGAACTGGATGACCCCCTTCGGTGAAATTCGTACGCTGAGGCCATCGGCATCAGCCACTTCTTGTGGGCCCGAATATGGTTTACCATAAATAGTACGCAGTTTTGTGTCGCTTATAGCCATAAATAATATTTGGTACGCTCAGAAATAATGGTTTGGTACACATCTGGTACACAATATCACATGGACAACAGCGCACAGTAAACAACTATATTTGACGTTCGTAGACATACTCAGGTGAAAAAATGGTTGTTTTTCGAGTTATAACAGGCAGTTAATTAACTACAGTGGACAATGCTAGACAATGACAGACACAGATAAGCAACCTACCTTCCTCTTTCACGATTACGAAACCTTTGGCACGCACCCCGCGTTAGATCGCCCTGCACAGTTCGCAGCCATTCGCACCGATAGCGAATTCAATGTCATCGGCGAACCCGAAGTCTTTTACTGCAAGCCCGCGGATGACTATTTACCCCAGCCTGGAGCAGTATTAATTACCGGTATTACCCCGCAGGAAGCACGGGCGAAAGGAGAAAACGAAGCCGCGTTTGCCGCCCGTATTCACTCGCTTTTTACCGTACCGAAGACCTGTATTCTGGGCTACAACAATGTGCGTTTCGACGACGAAGTCACACGCAACGTTTTTTATCGTAATTTCTACGATCCTTACGCCTGGAGCTGGCAGCATGATAACTCGCGCTGGGATTTGTTGGATGTTATGCGTGCCTGTTATGCCCTGCGCCCGGAAGGAATAAACTGGCCTGAAAATGATGACGGTCTACCGAGCTTTCGCCTTGAGCATTTAACCAAAGCGAATGGTATTGAACATAGCAACGCCCACGATGCGATGGCTGATGTGTACGCCACTATTGCGATGGCGAAACTGGTAAAAACGCGTCAGCCACGCCTGTTTGATTATCTCTTTACCCATCGTAATAAACACAAACTGATGGCGTTGATTGATGTTCCGCAGATGAAACCCCTGGTTCACGTTTCCGGAATGTTTGGGGCATGGCGCGGCAATACCAGCTGGGTGGCACCGCTGGCGTGGCATCCTGAAAATCGCAATGCTGTAATTATGGTGGATTTGGCAGGAGACATTTCGCCATTACTGGAACTGGATAGCGACACATTGCGCGAGCGTTTATATACCGCAAAAACCGATCTTGGCGATAACGCCGCCGTTCCGGTTAAGCTGGTGCATATCAATAAATGTCCGGTGCTGGCCCAGGCGAATACGCTACGCCCGGAAGATGCCGACCGACTGGGAATTAATCGTCAGCATTGCCTCGATAACCTGAAAATTCTGCGTGAAAATCCGCAAGTGCGTGAAAAAGTGGTGGCGATATTCGCGGAAGCCGAACCGTTTACGCCTACAGATAACGTGGATGCACAGCTTTATAACGGCTTTTTCAGTGACGCAGATCGTGCAGCAATGAAAATTGTGCTGGAAACCGAGCCACGTAATTTACCGGCACTGGATATCACTTTTGTTGATAAACGGATTGAAAAGCTGTTGTTCAATTATCGGGCACGCAACTTCCCGGGGACGCTGGATTATGCCGAGCAGCAACGCTGGCTGGAGCACCGCCGCCAGGTATTCACGCCAGAGTTTTTGCAGGGTTATGCTGATGAATTGCAGATGTTGGTACAACAATATGCCGATGACAAAGAGAAAGTGGCGCTGTTAAAAGCGCTTTGGCAGTACGCGGAAGAGATCGTCTAATTTGAAGCCTCCGCCGCTGGTACGGCGGAGGACAATGTTGAGTCAGGCTTTTTGAACGGTGATGCTCCACGCTGCATCGCCAATCTGCTGATAATCGGTGATGGCATGTCCTTCTTCTGCCGCCCACTGTGGGATTGCTTCAGTTGCCTGGGTGCAATCAAACTCAATTACCAACTCATCGCCGCTGGCCATTTCTGCCAGTGCTGCTTTTGCTTCTATGAGTGGAAACGGACAGACCTGCGTCACCACATCCAGCTTTTTAATCGCCATCTTTACACCTTACTTAATTTGCCGCAGCAGTCGCCAGTCGCGCCTTACGCTGCGGTCGAACATACACAAGCCAGGACGCAGTCCAGACTCCGAGAATCATAAATACAAGGCCAATCCAGCCCTGCCAGGTCATCATTGCAGTCATAACCAGTCCATTACCGATAGAGCAACCACCTGCAATACTGGCACCGAAGCCCATCAGTACACCACCTAACCCGCTACGTAATGTTGTTTGTGCATCAGCTGCGCGAACGCGGAACTCACGGCTCGCTTTGGCTGCAATAAATGACCCCACGAAGATCCCTAACACCAGGAAAACGCCCCAGTTAATGTATTTCACGTCACCCGCGACCAGAAATTGCAGAATATTGGCCGTTGGGGAAGTGATTCCTAACCCAAACATGCGTCCGGTTGCTTCACTCAGGGGCCAGGCTAAAAGCGCAATCAAACCGATGAGTACAGCAGTGACAAAGGGATGCCAGCGTTTTTCAAACAGAATATGAGCGATCCCGGTTCGGCGCGGCGGTAAGGTCGCGACTTTGAGTTTTGGCTTCTTCAACTCTTTCATCACCACCCAGAGCGTTATCACCAGCAAAACGGCAACCAACGGCCACACAGACAAATTAAAAGTCTCAGCAATAGAGTTATGTTCAGTACTGTAGTGCTGCAAGGTTTGATTTAAACCACTGGCATGTGGAGAACGCATCACCGCACTCATCACCATATAAGTGAAAAGCGCGATCCAACTGCCGATCAATCCCTCACCCGCGCGATACCAGGTCCCGGTGGCACATCCACCCGCCAGAACAATTCCCAGCCCGAAGATATACCCACCTATAACAGTACCAAGCCACGGGAACGCCCTGGCTTCGTAAGTCAGTAGGCCCGCCTGAATTAACGCAAAAACCCCCACACTTTGTACCGAAATTGCAATCAGCAAGGCGTAAAACATGCGATTATTTTTCGCGATATACATATCGCGAAAACCACCAGTCAGGCAAAAACGCCCACGCTGCATGACAAATCCCAGCAGAGCACCACAAATTAGCCCGCTTAATATCATTGAAAACATAAATTAATTAACCAGATGAATGTTAATGAGGAAATTATTCATGACTGGTGGAATGCAGACCAATAACCAAATTCTCTAAATTAGAACAAATGGTTCTTAATGAGGATTTCGATAAAAAAGAATAAAAAAACCGGAGCCAAATATTCATTCGACTCCGGTTGATTATTAGAAAAGATGATTATGCTACGTCTTCGTACTGCGGAACCGGGTTACGGAAGCTCTTGGTGACGCAAGCCAGGTAAATCAGACCGATAGCAGCCCAGATCAGACCCAGAACCATTGAGCTTTCTTCCAGGTTAACCCACAGCGCACCAACGGTCAGCGCACCACACATCGGCAGGAACAGATACTGGAAGTGATCTTTCAGCGTCTTATTACGCTTCTCACGGATCCAGAACTGCGAGATGACCGACAGGTTAACGAAGGTGAACGCCACCAGCGCACCAAAGTTAATCAGCGCCGTTGCCATTACCAGGTCGAAGTTGATTGCCAGCAGGGCAATCGCGCCAACCAGGATGATGTTCATCGCCGGAGTACGCCATTTCGGGTGTACATAACCGAAGAAGCTTTTCGGGAATACGCCGTCACGACCCATTACGTACATCAGACGCGCTACGCCTGCATGCGCCGCCATACCGGACGCCAGTACGGTAATGGTGGAGAAGATCAGCGCGCCAACCTGGAACGCTTTACCCGCAACGTACAGCATGATTTCAGGCTGTGACGCATCCGGATCTTTAAAGCGAGAGATATCCGGGAAGTACAGCTGCAGGAAGTAAGTTGCAAAGATGAAGATCATGCCGCCGATCAGCGCGGTCAGGAAAATCGCACGCGGGATCACGCGCTCTGCATCTTTGGTTTCTTCCGACAGGTTGCTGATGCCGTCAAAGCCGGTAAAGGAGAAGCACAGGATTGTCGCCCCGGTAATCATCGGGATAACATGCGCATCGCCAGACCAGAATGGACGAGTGCTCGCCAGCGTACCAGCGCCTTCACCTTCAAATACGCCATAAACAACCATGCCCAGAATCACCGCGATCAGCACCACCTGCAACACGACGATTACAGTGTTGAAGTTCGCTACGGATTTCAGACTACGCAGGTTAAAGGCGGTCATGAAGGCCACCAACGCCACCACAAACATCCACGATGGGATGGAAGGCACCAGAGCTTCAAAATAGATTTTCGCCAGCAGAATGTTGATCATCGGCGCGAACAGATAGTCGAGCAGAGAAGACCAACCCACCATAAAGCCGACAGTCGGGCTAATGGATTTCTGGGCGTAAGTGTATGCAGAGCCAGCAGAAGGATAGCGGCGAACCAGCTTCCCGTAGCTCAGAGCCGTAAACAGGATCGCAATCAATGCGAACGCATAGGCTGTCGGCACATGACCATCCGTGAGGCCTGAAACGATACCAAATGTATCAAACAGCGTCATCGGCTGCATATAGGCTAGACCCATCATTACAACCGGAACTAACGTAAGCGTTTTACGCAATTCCACGCGAGAGGTGTTTGGAGTAACGTTATGCGACATGGTCATTCTCCTTTACGGTGATAACCGTCGCGTAAGCAAAAAATTGCCCCATTTTTTTGGATTCCTCAGCGACAACAACTGTCGATTTTTAGTAAATATCTATCCGGTACGAAGCCCGGCCTCTTGGTATGAATGATTGGTTTGAAGCAAAAAATAACCGACGCTAATTAAACGTCGGTTTTTAGTCATTTTTTGACAGCGGCGCATTGTGCCTAAATGGGGGGGAAATGACAAGAGAATGAGAGGCTTGTCATAATAATTTTTCTTTAAATGGCTGATTTTCCGTCATCAGATTTTGCATAAACACCGGCGATCGCACTATTTGCTAAAATTTCATCTCGCCACCAGCCGCTGGCAAGCCCTGCGGTCTGTTCGTTCCAGCCAATCCAGGCGGGTTCAAAGAGAGTTTGGGCGACCACTTTCTTCTCGATTAACGCGCCACTATCGAGAAAACGTTGCGCCAGATACCGTGGTAAATAGCCGCAGCCAAGGCCGCTAATTTGCAGCTCCAGTTTGGTTTTAAAATCGAAAACGGTAATGGCTTCTTGTTCGTCGAGAAGTTGTGAGGCCGTAGAAGCGCCTGCCTGCGCAGTGTCCCCCACCACAATCGCCCGATATCGTTTAATGATACGACGGTTTAACGGTTCTTCTTCCAAGGCTAACGGATGATGAGGCGCGACCGCAAAGACTTGTTCAAGATCGCCCAACCGCGAGAAACCAAACTCACTGGAAGATGGTGGCTCATGCATCGCGCCAACAATAATATCCGCTCGCCCCTGAGTCAGGGCATCCCAGGAACCACCGAGTACGCCATTGATAAACTTCAGGCGCGTCACGCTATGATGTTGATAAAAAGCTTCAATGAGAGGCGCAAGCAGAGAAAAAGGAAACGTGTCGTCCACGCCAATCACCAGCTCGTTTTCCCAGCCTTCATGCAGTTTGATCGCCTGCTTTTCCAGTTCTCGCACGGTATGCAGAACTTCCCGCCCTTTCTCTAATAACATTTTTCCGGTACGGGTGAATTTAGCGCGGTGTCCGCTACGATCAAGCAATTGAATATTAAGGTCGCTTTCCAGCTTGTGAACGGTGTAACTCAGAGCGGACGGCGTCTTGTAGAGTTTGGCCGACGCCGCCGCAAAACTGCCCTCTTTTTCTAAGGCATCGAGGATCATCAACACATCCAGCAGTGGTTTCATACACGCCCCCTTGCAGTGCATGCGGCGTCCTGCTAGCGTGATCGTTTACTCCAGCGGCATTACCAGCGGATCGGGATACTGGTATTCAAATCCCAGTTCATTACAAATCCGACTGCCATCAATAATCTTACCTTTGCCGCTGTCCAGACTATTTCTGAACTGCGGAGGTTCCAGCCCCAGTAAACGGGCCATCTGCGGATAGAAAACATTACGCGCAGGGTGAGCTGGTGCACATATATTATAGATGTGTCCGCCTTTAGGTGCCTGTAACAACAGAGTGATAGCGCCAATAACATCTTCTAAATGGACTAAATTAACACCATGTTCACCATCAGGCGCGGTTTTTCCGGCAAAGAAGCGTCCGGGATGACGTCCCGGTCCGACCAGGCCCGCAAGACGCAGAATATCGACCGAAGTACCGGGTAAATTGTGCAGCCAGTCTTCGAGTTCTTCTAATACTCGTCCACTGTTGGTTACTGGATTACGCGGTGTGGTTTCTTTCACCGTGCCTTGCGCGTCGCCATAGACAGATGTTGAGCTGGTAAAAATAATGCGGGGAATACGATGGGCCAGCGCGCTATCCACTAACTCTTGTACCGCTTGTAAATAGAACTCATCGCCGGGGCCGCTACGACGTGCCGGAAGCGTAATGACCAGCGCATCGGCATCCATCAGGGCATCCAGATCGTCAGAATCGCAAACTAACTCAGGCTCCATGCGAAGCAGATAGCTATCAATGCCACTCATTCGGGCCGCTTCGACACCATCTTGTGTGGTTTTACTCCCGGTGACTTGCCAGCCTCGCGCTGAAAGTGACATCGCCAGCGGCATGCCTAACCACCCTAACCCGACAATTGCGACCTTTTTCATCCGTTATCTCCTGATACACCTTAGATCTATAAGGCTACGCTAGCGTATCAAAACTGACAATTCATTCTATGAATGAATCTCTTCAATAATGATAACGACATGCTGCAATGAGCAGTGAATCGTCGGTAACCGCATATACCAGACGGTGCTCCTCTGTAATGCGTCGGGACCAGAAACCTGACAAATTATGTTTCAGGGGTTCTGGCTTCCCCTTACCTTCAAATGGTGTTCTGCGGGTATCTTTGATAAGTTCATTGATCTTTTTAACAATTCGCTTATCTGTTTCCTGCCAGTACAGATAATCATCCCATGACTCCTCAGACCAGATTAGTTTCACTCAATAATGTCCTTTTCCGTTCCTTTGCCTGATTTCAGGCTATCGATTGAGTCCATCAATCTCCGGGCGTTAGCGGGGGAGCGCAGTAGATAAGCCGTCTCTTCCAGCGAGTTGTATTCTTCGAGTGACATCAGAACACAAGCCTCTCCATTCTGACGAGTAATAAGGATCGGGGCATGATCTTCAACGGCTTTCATCATTGTTGCCGACAAATTCTGACGCGCTTCGCTGTAGCTAATTGTACGCATATCAATCTCCTCTTATGTACAGCTCATTGTACAATGATGGGCGTTAATTAACTATTTATTAATTAGTTTGTAGATCAAGATATTGTCAGTGAGACGAAAATCCAGGCTTCGCTATTTTTGGTGCCGTCAGGTTAGAGGACAGTCCTCTTAGCCCCCTCCTTTCCCCGCTCATTCATTAAACAAATCCATTGCCATAAAATATATAAAAAAGCCCTTGCTTTCTAACGTGAAAGTGGTTTAGGTTAAAAGACATCAGTTGAATAAACATTCACAGAGACTTTTATGACACGCGTTCAATTTAAACACCACCATCATCACCATCATCCTGACTAGTCTTTCAGGCGATGTGTGCTGGAAGACATTCAGATCTTCCAGTGGTGCATGAACGCATGAGAAAGCCCCCGGAAGATCACCTTCCGGGGGCTTTTTTATTGCGCGGTTGATAACGGTTCAGACAGGTTTAAAGAGGAATAAGAAAATGACAGACAACACTCGTTTACGCATAGCTATGCAGAAATCCGGCCGTTTAAGTGATGACTCACGCGAATTGCTGGCGCGCTGTGGCATTAAAATCAATCTTCACACCCAGCGCCTGATCGCGATGGCAGAAAACATGCCGATTGATATTCTGCGCGTGCGTGACGACGACATTCCCGGTCTGGTAATGGACGGCGTGGTTGACCTCGGGATTATCGGCGAAAACGTGCTGGAAGAAGAGCTGCTTAACCGCCGCGCCCAGGGTGAAGATCCACGCTACTTTACCCTGCGTCGTCTGGATTTCGGCGGCTGCCGACTTTCACTGGCAACACCGGTTGATGAAGCCTGGGATGGCCCGCTCTCCTTAAACGGTAAACGTATCGCCACCTCTTATCCTCACCTGCTCAAGCGTTATCTCGACCAGAAAGGTATCTCTTTTAAATCCTGCTTACTGAACGGTTCTGTTGAAGTCGCCCCGCGTGCCGGACTGGCGGATGCGATTTGCGATCTGGTTTCCACCGGTGCCACGCTGGAAGCAAACGGCCTGCGCGAAGTCGAAGTTATCTATCGCTCGAAAGCTTGCCTGATACAACGCGATGGCGAAATGGAAGAATCCAAACAGCAGCTGATCGACAAACTGCTGACCCGTATTCAGGGTGTGATCCAGGCGCGCGAATCAAAATACATCATGATGCACGCACCGACCGAACGTCTGGATGAAGTCATCGCCCTGCTGCCAGGTGCCGAACGCCCAACCATTCTGCCGCTGGCTGGTGACCAACAACGCGTAGCGATGCACATGGTCAGTAGCGAAACCCTGTTCTGGGAAACGATGGAAAAACTGAAAGCGCTGGGTGCCAGTTCAATCCTGGTCCTGCCGATTGAGAAGATGATGGAGTGATCGCCATGAGCTTTAACACAATCATTGACTGGAATAGCTGTACTGCGGAGCAACAACGCCAGCTGTTAATGCGCCCGGCGATCTCCGCTTCTGAAAGCATTACCCGCACTGTTAACGATATTCTCGATAACGTGAAAGCACGCGGTGATGACGCCCTTCGGGAATACAGCGCGAAGTTTGATAAAACCACGGTTAACGCGCTGAAGGTGTCTGCTGAGGAGATTGCCGCCGCTAGCGAACGCCTGAGCGACGAGCTAAAACAGGCGATGGCGGTGGCAGTAAAAAATATTGAAACCTTCCACACTGCGCAAAAACTGCCGCCGGTAGATGTAGAAACGCAGCCAGGCGTGCGTTGCCAGCAGGTAACGCGCCCGGTCGCTTCAGTTGGGTTGTATATTCCTGGCGGCTCCGCCCCGCTCTTCTCAACGGTATTAATGCTGGCAACTCCGGCGCGTATTGCGGGCTGTAAAAAAGTGGTGCTGTGCTCACCGCCGCCTATTGCCGATGAGATCCTTTACGCGGCGCAGCTATGCGGCGTGCAGGACGTGTTTAACGTCGGCGGCGCACAGGCCATTGCCGCACTGGCGTTTGGTACGGAATCTGTGCCGAAAGTGGACAAAATCTTCGGGCCGGGTAACGCCTTTGTCACCGAAGCGAAACGTCAGGTGAGCCAGCGTCTGGACGGTGCGGCGATCGATATGCCCGCAGGCCCGTCGGAAGTGTTGGTCATTGCCGACAGCGGCGCAACGCCGGATTTCGTGGCTTCTGATTTGCTTTCCCAGGCTGAACACGGCCCGGACTCACAGGTGATTTTACTGACGCCCGACGCCGATATGGCGCGTCGCGTTGCCGAGGCTGTTGAACGCCAGCTGGCAGAACTGCCGCGTGCCGAAACCGCACGTCAGGCACTAAACGCCAGCCGCCTGATCGTGACTAAAGATTTAGCGCAGTGCGTAGAGATCTCCAACCAGTACGGCCCGGAGCACCTGATCATTCAGACCCGCAACGCCCGCGAACTGGTCGATAGCATCACCAGTGCCGGTTCGGTATTTCTTGGTGACTGGTCACCAGAATCGGCGGGTGATTACGCCTCCGGCACCAACCACGTTCTGCCGACTTACGGTTACACCGCCACCTGTTCCAGCCTCGGGCTGGCAGATTTCCAGAAGCGCATGACCGTGCAGGAACTGTCGAAAGAAGGTTTCTCCGAGCTGGCTTCGACCATAGAAACACTGGCCGCCGCCGAGCGCCTGACCGCCCACAAAAATGCCGTTACTTTGCGTGTTAACGCCCTTAAGGAGCAAGCATGAGCACCGTGACTATTACCGATTTAGCGCGTGAAAACGTCCGCAACCTGACGCCGTATCAGTCGGCGCGTCGTCTGGGCGGTAACGGCGATGTCTGGCTGAACGCCAACGAATACCCCACAGCCGTGGAGTTTCAACTCACTCAGCAAACGCTCAACCGCTACCCGGAATGCCAGCCGAAAGCGGTGATTGAAAATTACGCGCAATATGCTGGCGTAAAACCGGAACAGGTGCTGGTCAGCCGTGGCGCGGACGAAGGCATTGAACTGCTGATTCGCGCTTTTTGCGAACCAGGTAAAGACGCCATCCTCTACTGCCCGCCAACGTACGGCATGTACAGCGTCAGCGCCGAAACCATTGGCGTCGAGTGCCGCACAGTGCCGACGCAGGACAACTGGCAACTGGACTTACAGGGCATTTCCGACAAGCTGGACGGCGTAAAAGTGGTCTATGTTTGCAGCCCCAACAACCCGACCGGGCAACTGATTAATCCGCAGGATTTTCGCACCCTGCTGGAGTTAACGCGCGGTAAGGCGATTGTGGTTGCCGATGAAGCCTATATAGAGTTTTGCCCGCAGGCATCGCTGGCTGGCTGGCTGGCGGAATATCCGCACCTGGCTATTTTGCGCACACTGTCGAAAGCTTTTGCTCTGGCGGGTCTTCGTTGCGGATTTACGCTGGCAAACGAAGAAGTCATCAACCTACTGATGAAAGTGATCGCCCCCTACCCGCTCTCGACGCCGGTTGCCGACATTGCGGCCCAGGCGTTAAGCCCGCAGGGGATCGTCGCCATGCGCGAACGAGTGGCGCAAATTATTGCAGAACGCGAATACCTGATTGCCACCCTGAAAGAGATCCCCTGCGTGGAGCAGGTTTTCGACTCTGAAACCAACTACATTCTGGCGCGATTTAAAGCCTCCAGCGCAGTGTTTAAATCTTTGTGGGATCAGGGCATTATCTTACGTGATCAGAATAAACAACCCTCTTTAAGCGGCTGCCTGCGAATTACCGTCGGAACCCGTGAAGAAAGCCAGCGCGTCATTGACGCCTTACGTGCGGAGCAAGTTTGATGAGTCAGAAGTATCTTTTTATCGATCGCGATGGAACCCTGATTAGCGAACCGCCGAGTGATTTTCAGGTGGACCGTTTTGACAAACTCGCCTTTGAACCGGGCGTGATCCCACAGCTGCTGAAGCTGCAAAAAGCGGGCTACAAGCTGGTGATGATCACTAATCAGGATGGTCTGGGAACACAAAGTTTCCCGCAGGCGGATTTTGATGGCCCGCACAACCTGATGATGCAGATCTTCACCTCGCAAGGCGTGCAGTTTGATGAAGTGCTGATTTGTCCGCACCTGCCCGCCGATGAGTGCGACTGCCGTAAACCGAAAGTAAAACTGGTGGAGCGTTATCTGGCTGAGCAAGCGATGGATCGTGCCAGTAGTTATGTGATTGGCGATCGCCCGACCGACATTCAACTGGCTGAAAACATGGGCATTACTGGTTTACGCTACGACCGCGAAACTCTGAACTGGCCGATGATTGGCGAGCAACTCACTAAACGAGACCGTTACGCTCACGTAGTGCGTAACACCAAAGAGACGCAAATTGACGTCCAGGTGTGGCTGGATCGCGAAGGTGGCAGCAAGATTAACACCGGCGTTGGCTTCTTTGATCATATGCTGGATCAGATCGCTACTCACGGCGGCTTCCGGATGGAAATCAACGTCAAAGGCGATCTCTATATCGACGATCACCACACCGTCGAAGATACCGGCCTGGCGCTGGGCGAAGCGTTAAAAATTGCCCTCGGCGACAAACGCGGTATTTGCCGCTTTGGTTTTGTGCTGCCGATGGACGAATGCCTTGCCCGCTGCGCGCTGGATATCTCTGGTCGCCCGCACCTGGAATATAAAGCCGAGTTTACCTACCAGCGCGTGGGCGATCTCAGCACCGAGATGATCGAGCACTTCTTCCGTTCGCTCTCTTACACCATGGGCGTAACGTTGCACCTGAAAACCAAAGGTAAAAACGATCACCACCGTGTAGAGAGCCTATTCAAAGCCTTTGGTCGCACTCTGCGCCAGGCCATCCGGGTGGAAGGCGATACCCTGCCCTCGTCGAAAGGAGTGCTGTAATGAACGTGGTGATCCTGGATACCGGCTGCGCCAACCTGAACTCGGTGAAGTCTGCCATTGCGCGTCACGGTTATGAACCGAAAGTCAGCCGTGACCCGGACGTCGTGTTGCTGGCCGATAAACTATTTTTACCCGGCGTCGGCACCGCGCAAGCGGCGATGGATCAGGTGCGTGAGCGCGAGCTGTTTGATCTCATCAAAGCCTGTACCCAACCGGTGCTGGGCATCTGCTTAGGGATGCAACTGCTGGGGCGGCGCAGCGAAGAGAGCAATGGCGTCGATTTGCTGAGCATCATCGACGAAGACGTGCCGAAAATGACCGACTTTGGTCTGCCGCTGCCGCATATGGGCTGGAATCGCGTTTACCCGCAGGCAGGCAACCGCCTGTTTCAGGGGATTGAAGACGGCGCGTACTTTTACTTTGTTCACAGCTACGCAATGCCAGTAAATCCGTGGACCATCGCCCAGTGTAATTACGGCGAACCGTTCACCGCGGCGGTACAAAAAGATAACTTCTACGGCGTGCAGTTCCACCCGGAGCGTTCTGGTGCCGCTGGCGCTAAGCTGCTGAAAAACTTCCTGGAGATGTGATGATTATTCCGGCATTAGATTTAATCGACGGCACCGTGGTGCGTCTCCATCAGGGCGATTACGGCAAACAACGCGATTACGGTAACGACCCGCTGCCGCGCTTACAGGATTACGCCGCGCAGGGTGCCGAAGTGTTGCATCTGGTGGATCTGACCAGGGCAAAAGATCCGGCTAAACGTCAAATCCCGCTGATTAAAACCCTGGTCGCGGGCGTTAACGTTCCGGTGCAGGTTGGCGGCGGTGTGCGTAGCGAAGAAGACGTAGCGGCGTTACTGGAAGCAGGCGTTGCGCGTGTGGTGGTTGGCTCCACCGCGGTGAAATCACCAGAAATAGTGAAAGGCTGGTTTGAACGTTTCGGTGCCGATGCCTTAGTGCTGGCGCTGGATGTCCGTATTGACGAGCAAGGCAACAAACAGGTGGCGGTCAGCGGCTGGCAAGAGAACTCGGGCGTGTCGCTGGAACAACTGGTGGAAACCTATCTGCCCGTCGGCCTGAAACATGTTCTGTGTACCGATATCTCGCGCGATGGCACGCTGGCAGGTTCTAACGTCTCTTTATATGAAGAAGTGTGCGCCAGATATCCGCAGGTGGCGTTTCAGTCCTCCGGCGGTATTGGCGACATTGATGATGTGGCGGCCCTGCGTGGCACTGGTGTGCGCGGCGTAATAGTTGGTCGTGCATTACTGGAAGGCAAATTCACCGTGAAGGAGGCCATTGCATGTTGGCAAAACGCATAATTCCATGTCTCGACGTTCGTGATGGTCAGGTGGTGAAAGGCGTACAGTTTCGCAACCATGAAATCATTGGCGATATCGTGCCGCTGGCAAAACGCTACGCCGAAGAAGGTGCAGACGAACTGGTGTTCTACGATATCACCGCTTCCAGCGATGGCCGTGTGGTAGATAAAAGCTGGGTATCCCGCGTGGCGGAAGTAATCGACATTCCGTTCTGTGTGGCGGGTGGGATTAAGTCTCTGGAAGATGCCGCGAAAATTCTTTCCTTTGGCGCGGATAAAATCTCCATTAACTCCCCTGCGCTGGCGGACCCGACGTTAATTACTCGCCTGGCGGATCGCTTTGGCGTGCAGTGTATTGTGGTGGGTATTGATACCTGGTACGACGCTGAAACCGGTAAATATCATGTGAATCAATATACCGGCGATGAAAGCCGCACCCGCGTCACTCAGTGGGAAACACTCGACTGGGTACAGGAAGTACAAAAACGCGGTGCCGGTGAAATCGTCCTCAACATGATGAATCAGGACGGCGTGCGTAACGGTTACGACCTCGAACAACTGAAAAAAGTACGTGAAGTTTGCCACGTCCCGCTAATTGCCTCCGGTGGCGCGGGCACCATGGAACACTTCCTCGAAGCTTTCCGCGATGCCGACGTTGACGGTGCGCTGGCAGCTTCCGTATTCCACAAACAAATAATCAATATTGGTGAATTAAAAGCGTACCTGGCAACACAGGGCGTGGAGATCAGGATATGTTAACAGAACAACAACGTCGCGAACTGGACTGGGAAAAAACCGACGGACTGATGCCGGTGATTGTGCAACACGCGGTATCCGGTGAAGTATTAATGCTGGGCTATATGAACCCGGAAGCCTTAAACAAAACCATCGAAAGCGGCAAAGTCACCTTCTTCTCGCGCACTAAACAGCGACTGTGGACCAAAGGCGAAACGTCGGGCAATTTCCTCAACGTAGTGAGTATTGCGCCGGACTGCGACAACGACACTTTATTAGTGCTGGCGAATCCCATCGGCCCGACCTGCCACAAAGGCACCAGCAGCTGCTTCGGCAACACCGCTCACCAGTGGCTGTTCCTGTATCAACTGGAACAACTGCTCGCCGAGCGCAAATCTGCCGACCCGGAAACCTCCTATACCGCCAAACTGTATGCCAGCGGCACCAAGCGCATTGCGCAGAAAGTGGGCGAAGAAGGGGTGGAAACCGCACTGGCAGCAACGGTACATGACCGCTTTGAGCTGACTAACGAGGCATCTGATTTGATGTATCACCTGCTGGTATTGTTGCAGGATCAGGATCTGGATTTAACAACGGTGATTGAGAACCTGCGTAAACGTCATCAATAACTAAAGCAAATCGGGCTGTATTTAGCCCGACTTGTACTCTTTATCCGCTCTTAGTCACTGCCAAACAGATCTCGAGTATAGACCTTATCTTCGACATCGAGCAGCTCGCTCGCCATGCGATTTGAGATAATGACATCAGCCTGTTTTTTAAATTCCGTGAGATCGCGCTCCAGGCGGGAGTTAAAAAATAGTTCTTCCGTCATAACAGGTTCATAGATAATGACTTCAACGCCTTTCGCCTTGATACGCTTCATAATTCCCTGAATTGAGGACGCGCGGAAATTATCTGATCCCGTTTTCATTATCAGCCGGTAAATACCCACCACTCGGGGTTTTCTCGCCAAAATGGCATCAGCAATAAAATCTTTACGCGTACGGTTTGCATCGACGATAGCAGAAATAATATTGTTTGGCACTGAATGGTAATTGGCCAGCAGTTGTTTGGTATCTTTTGGTAAACAATATCCACCATAGCCAAAGGAAGGATTGTTATAGTGATTACCGATACGCGGGTCAAGGCAGACGCCTTCAATTATCTGACGGGAATTCAATCCCAGGGCTTCAGCGTAGCTATCCAGCTCATTAAAATAAGCAACTCGCATTGCCAGGTAGGTATTGGCAAAAAGCTTAATGGCTTCTGCTTCAGTGGAGTCAGTAAATAAAGTGGGGATATCTTTCTTAATTGCGCCTTCCTGTAACAGCGAGGCAAAACGCTTTGCTCGCTCAGATCGCTCGCCGATAACAATCCTGGAAGGGTGGAGGTTGTCGTAAAGAGCTTTACCTTCACGCAGGAACTCCGGGGAGAAGATCAGGTTCTGGGTGTTAAACTTCTCTTTCATGGCTTGCGTAAAACCAACCGGCACCGTGGACTTGATGACCATAACCGCATCGGAGTTCAGCTCGATGACATCCCGGATAACCGACTCTACGCTTGAGGTATCGAAATAGTTCGTTTTAGGATCATAATCAGTAGGTGTCGCAATGATCACAAAATCTGCATTCTGGTAGGCAATTTTTTTATCTAATGTCGCTTTAAACTGCATATCACCTGATTGTAAAAAATGCTGAATTTCGCTATCTACAATAGGAGAGATCCGCTTATTTAATATGTCAACGCGCGCAGGCACAATATCTAATGCTGTAACTTCATGGTTTTGCGCGATAAGCAGACCGTTAGATAGGCCAACATATCCGGTTCCGGAAATGGTGATTTTCATTTCATGCTCTCAGAATTATCTTACTAATTAATCATGATGTTTTAACATCCCGATGAGAAGTTAAAAGTTTTAGCGCTTAGAAGAACAATGATCAACGAAGCAGAAAACAATTCAGATTTTCTTTATCAGGTTAACAGTCAGGGATTAAGATAATATTAAGGAGCAGGATAAAATCAATCAGATTAGTAATAAAAAAAGCCCGGGATGTGGAAACCGGGCTTTTTTCAGATTATTCACTGAGAATAATTATAAACTTATGGGAAATCAACTATGAAATGGCGGAACGAGGAATCTCTTATCCATCATAATGAAGACCCAAAGTGCATATAGGACTATTTATCTTTTTTTACAATGTATCTTGGCCTTTGCTTGGTTTCAAGATAAATCCTGCCAATATATTCACCTAAAACACCAATGCCAATTAATTGCACACCACCAAGAAAGAGTATGGACACCAGAATAGAAGGATAACCTGCTACAGGGTTACCCCAGATGATTTTACCAATAATCATCCATAATCCATACATGAAAGATATGCCCGCAACAAAGAAGCCAATATATGACCAGATGCGAAGCGGCAACGTTGAGAATGAAGTTAAACCCTCAAGTGCCAGATTCCATAACTTCCAACCGTTGAATTTTGTTGAACCAGCTACTCGTTCCGCACGAGAATACTCAACAATATCCGTCTTGCCTCCTACCCAACTAAGAATCCCTTTCATAAAGAGGTTTCTTTCAGGCAATAGGATAATATTATCGACAACTTCACGGCTCATCAAACGAAAATCGCCAACATTTTCCTCTATAGCTGGCTTACTGATCATATTATGGAAACGATAGAACCACTGAGCAGTTTTCCGCTTCAGATAACCATCTGAACTACGATCAACTCGTTTAGCAAGTACAATGTCAGCACCTTTTTCCCACTTTTCGAGCATTTGAGGAATAACATCAATGGGATCTTGTAAGTCAACATCAATGGGAATAACAACATCCCCTGTGGATGCTTCCAAACCAGCAAATAGAGCAGGTTCTTTACCAAAATTACGGGTAAAGCAAATGTCTTGTACTAAGCTATCATGATTTTTAATATCATTAATTAATTGTGCTGTGTTATCTGTGCTGCCATCGTTAACGAAGACTATTTCAACTTCAAATGATTTGAACGGTTCAAACCCTCTTATTTCTTTATAAAACAATGGTAGCATTTCTTCTTCATTCAGAACTGGCACCACAAGAGATATTCTCATTTTCCCTCTCTAAACACGAAATATTTAGAATATATGAAACCACAGAAAAAACTTATTACGGAAAATAGAACCAAGGTAAACGCCGGGTTAAGGGAGATATGATCCGCAACCTCGCCTATCACTAAAGCCATTGCTCCCATAAAAGCTGTATATAATAAATATCTTAACTTTGTGGCTTGAGCATTAAAAGTCCATTTTGCATTGGCAAAAAAGGAAAACGTGACGGCAACGCAAAAAGCGATTAAGTTCGACAAGGCCTGCGTACATCCCAGGTAATATAAAACGCCAAATATAACCCAGTGAATTAAGGTATTTATTATACCAATTGACGCATAACGTGTAAAAAGTCTCAGCATTAGAAGAAAGTTCCGTAATTGCGGATAGTTTAGATATGCAACCATCTGCTTTTGATGCGTTGAATATATGACGAAAAGTTATCATGTCAATATATTGGCAACTTGCCAATTTTCATTTTTAATAAGAGTTATATGTTCAAGCCTTCATAATTAATAAAATAAAGCCACAATATAATTGTGGCTTTAGAATGAGTTTAGCGTTGCTTATTCAAGCCATTCCGTATGAAAAATACCATCCTTATCAATGCGCTTATAAGTGTGTGCACCAAAATAATCACGCTGCGCCTGAATCAAGTTTGCAGGCAAAACCGCGGAGCGATAACTGTCGTAATAAGTAATTGCGGCAGAAAACGTTGGTACTGGAATGCCATTTTGAACCGCATAGGCAACAACATCACGTAAAGCTTGCTGATAATTATCAGCAATATTCTTGAAGTAAGGAGCCAACAGTAAATTCGCAATATTCGGATTTTCTGAATAAGCATCAGTAATTTTCTGTAAAAATTGAGCGCGAATAATACAGCCGGCCCGGAAAATTCTGGCTATTTCACCGTAGTTAAGATTCCAGTCATATTGCTCAGAAGCAGCACGTAATTGTGAAAAACCTTGTGCGTACGAAACAATTTTTCCAAGGTATAATGCGCGGCGTACCTTTTCAACAAACTCTTCTTTGTTACTAACAGGTTTCGCAACAGGCCCCGTTAGTACTTTCGATGCTGCGACACGCTGATCCTTTAAAGAAGATATATAGCGAGCAAATACCGATTCAGTTATAAGCGATAAGGGTTCACCGAGATCAAGGGCGCTTTGACTGGTCCATTTACCAGTTCCTTTGTTAGCGGCTTCATCAAGAATAACATCAACAAGATAATTCCCTTCTTCATCCTTTTTGGAGAAAATATCTTTAGTGATATCGATAAGATAGCTGCTAAGTTCGCCGTTATTCCATTCAGTAAAGATTTCTGCAAGTTCATTGTTTGACAGAGTTAACCCATCTTTAAGCAAGGAATAAGCTTCTGCAATAAGTTGCATATCACCATATTCGATGCCATTGTGAACCATCTTGACATAATGACCCGCTCCATCATTACCGATATACGTTACGCAAGGTTCCCCATCCTCTGCTACAGCCGCGATCTTTGTCAGAATCGGAGCGACAAGTTCATAGGCTTCTTTCTGGCCACCAGGCATGATTGACGGGCCTTTGAGAGCCCCCTCTTCGCCGCCAGAAACACCAGTACCGATGAAATTAAAACCTTGTTCAGATAGTTCACGATTGCGGCGAATTGTGTCTTGAAAGAAGGTGTTACCACCATCAATGATGATATCGCCTTTATCCAGATACGGTTTGAGAGAATCAATAGCAGCATCAGTCCCTGCCCCAGCCTTCACCATTAACAGAATACGGCGAGGTTTTTCAAGAGATTCAACAAACTCTTTTACCGTATAATAGGGTACTAATTTCTTACCCGGATTTTCTGCAATAACCTCTTCGGTTTTTTCAGGGGAACGGTTAAAGATAGAGACGGTATACCCACGACTTTCAATATTGAGCGCGAGATTACGGCCCATTACAGCCATACCGACAACACCGATCTGTTGCTTGGACATTTTCTACTCCTGTCACTTTGCATATCAAGAAGATAGGACTCTTTCTTGGAATTCTAATGATAGAGAAATCTATCTTTCATTAGAACAGAATATTTTGCAGCTATAACATTTATTATTGCACGATTGGACTGTGACTACTTAAGTTAATAATACATTACAGACAAACCCTAGGTTACAATAATTTAAGTCAATTAATGCAAAATGATTTTTTTCAAGCCAAACGCAATCAATCTTGAATCTTCATTATTAGGAAAAAGCATTTTAGGAATACCTGGGTTATCATTCCTCACTGTAAGTTTAATAGCATTATCTTCGTTTTTGATGCATCCACTTACGTTTAATAAGACTTCCCGAGTTGATTTAGGGGTTACATCCAGTTGTGATATTTTTTCTTGCCCACAATAAAAAGAAACATTAAAGTGCTCTCGTTTGCCTGGAACCAAAAAGCCATCGAAATATATCTCAACTTTTTTGGTATCGCCTGGTATAAAAATCTCAGAGACATCACCTTGGCTCCATACCCCCCATGCTTCAGGAGAATACCAACCATCCCCTAATAATATCCTGCCTATACCACCGATTGAAAAATCAAAATCTCTTTGTTGCACATTAGAGGTATTAACAATATCACAGTCATCACAAGAATTATTACCAGGCATTAATATATATAGATCTTTATATTTATAAATCGCATCACCTTTTTTTAATTTAATTAAACTTGAATAATCCTTATCCATTAAATAAGCAGTATTAAATTCATAATTACCAAACAATAACTGGAGAGAAACTTTCTTCATTGTCGCACTAAGTTTTTTTTCGTCTACACGTGCATAGTAAATAGCATCAGTATTTTGATTATATTTGTTTGATAAATACGAAATTTCTGACCATTTAGGTCCTGAATTTTGTGTAGGGAACCATCTAATATTTTTATAAACTGATAGATGTTTATTCCACAACATTGAATATTCTTCAAAACGTGTGGAGTTATTCACTGCGTTTGATATTAAGGAGTTATGATTATGTAGCCACGATTTGGAAATATCATATATTTGTAGAGATGTGCATATTAACAGTATTAACCAAGGCCATTTACCAGGAAATTTCAATGTACGCGAAAAGAAATATAAAAATATTAACATGACAACTGGCCAAAGAAATCTACCAGACGCACGAAAATTGCTTAAGATATTTAGCAGTATATTTGGTAAAGGTATAGTAAACTCATTATCACCAATAGCAATAACATTAGAAATCGCTAACACAAAACAAATTAAAGAGAATAAAAATAGTGGAACATTATTCTTCACCACGCTAAATAGATCAACTTTCCCAAAGAAAATATTTATTATTATAAGTAGTATTAGCCCTCCACCGAAATAATTATACCCCTCATATTCTCCCGGATGGAAAAAATTCAATCCGATAATCTCTGAGTTACCACCAGCTAAAATTGGGAACAAAAGGTTTGCTTTATAAAAGCCAAAGCCTCCCGCGCTGGCACCTCCTCCTATAGTTAAGTAGCCAAACACATAAAAGAGAGAAAAGCTAACTAATATATTCAAAAAGAAACTCAATATGATTTTCTTTCTATTAGCGGGTTCACATAAAAAAGCATAAAAAACAATAACAAACCAATTAATAAAAATTAACAGATATATATAGAAGTGTGTTCCGATAGCGATACAGAGTAATAAAAGCCATATAGCATTATTGAAGCTAGTAGTTTTACTATATTTCAAGCTAAGATATATGCCTGCGGTAAATATAAAAAAAGACATCAACATTAAATGCCCAGTTCTATTTATCCATGCAGGATTAAATAACATAAATACTAATGCAATTGTTTTAATGCAATTGTTTTGAGTATATATAGAAATAATTTTCCATAATATTATGGCTTGTGCTATAACACATAATAATAACCAAGCACCGCCAAACTGGAAAGTCGATGGCAAAAAAGAAGAAAAAGGTTTAAGTAGAATCGATAGCCACGGATTAGAATCGGTAAAAACAATCGATGAAGACAATTCCATTCCGTAGTTTGTACGGCCTACCACTGGAAATTGCCAAGGAGCATGTCGGAAGTATTCCCAACCTAGATAAGATTGAAGACGATCGCCTACTAACCAGCTAATATTAGATGGTGAAATTATATCATAATTAAAAGCAACACCAAAAAAAATCATACCAACGAAAAAGGGAATTGCGTATTCAAAATTATAATATTCACGCACATGTTTTATATTCATAAAAAAATCTTAGTATTATGTTGTCAATAAAATAGGGGAAATAATATCAAGATACTAATCTTGTATATAACTCAACATATTTCTTACACATATTGTTAGAAGTAAATAACTCCTTAAATCTATAGAACGCATTTTGCCCATAGATCTCAGCTAGTAACGGTGAATCCCATAATTTCAACATAGCTTCTCTGAGCGCGTAAGAATTAGAAGGGGGCACTACCAATCCTGTTTGACCATCAATATTAATAAAACTCGTTCCTGTTCCGATCTCACAAGAGATTAAAGGTTTACCATACATAGCCCCCTCAAGCAACGTAATTCCAAAAGCCTCAGAACGTTGATGTGATGGGAACACAACTGCATAGCAAAGTTGTAATAAAGCAGCTTTATCATCTTCAGGTAATGCACCTACAAAATGAACATTTGAAAGGTTAAGCTGATTAGCTCTTAATCGTATTTCCTTCTCTATTCCACCGCTGCCAACGATAACAATTGGTAGCGATGTCGTGTACGCTGCATCTAATAATGTATGCAATCCTTTGTAATAACGGAATGCACCTATAAAAAGAAAAAACTTATCACCAACTTTCTGTCTCCAATATTCCAGTTTTTCAGCAGGGATAAGTGGATAAGAACTTTCATTTAAACCGTATGGGATGACTTTAACTTTATTTTTGAATTTTTGTAGTACTGGACTTGTTTGTGCATAATTTGGAGAGGCAGTAACAATATAATCTACAGCAGCCAAAAAATGATTCATTAAGGGGGAATACAGACGTAAAAAAGATTTCTGTTTGACGATATCAGAATGGTAGCTTACTATTGAGGGTTTATTAATCCCATCGATAAAATGCAGCATATCCATAAAAGGAAAGGGGAAATGATAATGTATAATATCAGCCTCTTTTGCCAACTTTCGGAATTTACTTATTGATGACACTGAAAAAGGGGTTGAGGCTATTTCAAAATTTGTTTTCGCATAATAAACACGATGTGAACCAAATTTTTCGTTATCATAATCCCCTCGTTTGCTGAGTGATAAAACTGTTGATTCAACTCCGAAGTTAAGTCCGGATTCACTTAATTGGTATATAACCTGTTCTATGCCACCAAACGTATCAGGATAGTATGTTTTATAAAAATGTAATACTTTCAACATTAAATTTATATTACCTGTTTATATGCAGTGATTGTTTCGCTAGCACACCTTTCCCAAGAAAATTGACTGGCACGTTGTATTCCATGTTCCCCTGCCCACAGTCTCCAGGGGTCATCTTCAAGACTTTTTATTATCAAAGTTGTAAGCGTCTCGACATCCAAAGCATCACACATCAAAGCGACATCCCCAACTACTTCCGGTAGTGAGGAACTGTTTGAACAAACAACAGGTGTACCAGAGGCCATAGCCTCAAGTACTGGAAGACCAAAACCCTCATAAATTGACGGGAAAATGAATGTTGTAGCACCTGCATACAAAGCAGGTAGATCTGCATAAGGGGTAAATCCGAGATAACGTAACCACCCTTCTCGCTCGCCCTTCATGAAACGCTTATGGAGATCATCACTATTCCAACCTTTAAAGCCACTTATAACCAGAGGCACCCTTTGTCTTAGAGATAAAGGTAGACGGTTGTATGCGGTTAAAAGAGTACTAATATTTTTTCGAGGCTCAATAGATCCAATAAATAAAGTATAATTTTTAAAACTAAGATTGTATTTGCGTAAAGTTTCAGTAGCTTCAAAGTAGGAATAAGGTCGATAATCCCTGCTACATGCCAGTTTTGCGGTATAAACTCGTGATTCTGGCAGATTAAAGTAATTAATCAATTCACTTCTCGTAAAATCAGAATCTGTTAAAAAAATTTCAGCCCTTCTAACGGTTTGCAGTAACTCTTTGCGCATATATCTAACCCGTTCAGGCGGATGACATTGCGGTAAGGTAAATACAGATAAATCATGAAAAGTGACTACGCATCGCCCAACTTTAGGGGGTAAATAAAAATTTGGCCCATGATATATTGCATCTTTATGTTTTCTAAGAACATTTGTTTTAAACCATGGTGCGGTAATGCGGTAGAACTCAGATGCCAAACGGTTTTTTTTCAAAAAATGCTTAATACCCTCAGCAGAAGAATGTGCCTCTTTTGCAATAGGAATATGAGTACTGAGCGTTTTTCCACGTAAATAAATCAGCTCGGATATTTCCGGGCTGCCAGCTAAATGATTAGCTAATTCAAACGCATAGCGGCCGATACCAGTTAATGGGAATTTAATAGCATCAGTTCCAAATATTACTTTCATTAGTCACTTTCCAACATCCAACGTAAGGTGTCTTCAAGGGGTGGGACATCCCACTCAGGTATAAAAGACTGAAGCTTAGTGGTATCTCCACTTAATGTTTTAACTTCATTAGCACGTACAAAGGCTTGGTTAACCTGAATTTCGAGGTGATGACCGGTAATTTTTTCACATAATTCAATAATTTTTCTTAGTGAGTATGTGCGCCCTGAGCAAATGTTTATCACTTCTCCAGTGGGTTTTGCCTGAAGTAGCTTCACATAAGCCTGACTTAACGCACGAACATCTGTGAAATCTCTCCACACATCAATATTACCAAGCTCAATCACCGGAGCTTTGGCTTTAAAATGTTTAACAATTTTAGGCAATAAAAAATTATCAGCCTGACCAACACCTGTATAGTTAAAAGGCCTGGTAATAAATACCGGTAGTTTGTCCATCCAGAGGCGAGCCATATATTCCATCGCCAATTTACTAACTGCATAGTCATTTGCCGGATTAGGTGCCGTTGTTTCACTTAACTTTCCGGCTGTACCGTTTCCATAAACATTCGCACTACTGGCAAGAAGTACCGCATCTAATGAGTTATCACAGTGACTAAGTGCCTGTAATAAATTACGGGTGCCAAGCAAGTTGATATTATAAAATGCATCTGCATCACCGTGACCTACAAAAGCGATTGCGGCCAGGTGTACGACTACATTGGGTTTTATCGAGGTAACGACATTGGTTAATGCCGTAACATCCATTAGATCTACCTGATAATAATCAGGTCCGTCATAAGGGACAGACCCTGCTCCTAGCCCGAAAACGCGATATCCGGCAGCGGAAAGTTCCGCTGCCACATAACGGCCGGTAAACCCATTGATCCCTGTAATTAAGGCATGTTTTCCGGCATCAGTCATCAGAAGGTCATTCCCTGTTGATTACGACGTAGATCAGCCTCTACCATCATCTGGCAAAGTTGCTCAAGGGTAGTTTTTGGTTCCCAACCAAGAATCTCTTTCGCTCGCGCAGGATTACCAATCAACAGATCAACCTCCGCAGGACGGTAGAATTTCGGATTTACGCGGACCAAAGTTTTACCAGTCGCAACATCAATACCTACTTCATTCTCATCTTTTCCTTCAAAGCGCAGGGTAAACCCAGCAGCTTTGAAAGCCATGCTGACAAAGTCACGAACGGTCTCGGTTCGATTTGTTGCCAGAACAAAGGTATCAGGCTTATCAGCCTGCAGCATACGCCACATACCTTCAACATATTCTTTTGCATAACCCCAGTCACGCTTGGCATCCATGTTCCCTAGTTCCAGAACATCTTGCTTACCAAGCTTAATTTTTGCTACGGAATCTGTAATTTTGCGTGTTACAAATTCCTGACCACGTAAGGGAGATTCATGGTTAAACAGGATACCGCTGGAAGCAAAAATGTTATAGCTCTCACGGTAGTTTACAGTCATCCAGTGAGCATACAGTTTAGCAACACCATACGGACTGCGTGGATAGAATGGTGTGTCTTCTTTTTGCGGAACGGCTTGTACAAGCCCAAACATTTCAGAAGTTGAAGCCTGGTAGTAACGGATCTGCGGGTTAACAATTCGAATTGCTTCAAGCAGGTTTACTGCACCAAGACCAGTGATTTCAGCAGTTGTGACCGGTTGGTCAAAAGAAACACCGACAAAACTTTGTGCAGCAAGGTTGTATACTTCCGTAGCATTCGTTGTTTGCATTAGACGAATACTGGCAGAAAGATCTGTCAGATCATATTCAACAAGATGCAAATTGGGATTGTTTTTGATACCTAGTTCTTCAATTCGCCAGAAATTAACAGAGCTGGTACGGCGGTATGTACCATATACTTTATACCCTTTACCAAGCAAAAGTTCAGCAAGATAAGCACCATCTTGTCCAGTGATACCAGTAATAATTGCGGACTTCATTATTTTGACCTTTGATTAATGTGAGTACAAATAAAGCAAATTGTGATTATATCACTCACTATCCACCTTATCCAGTAATTAAACTTTGAAAAAAGTTATTAGCTTTTGCTCAATACTAAAACGAACAATATTTAGCACTCTTTAGTAATAGGAAGTTTATTTAATAACTGTTCTACACTCTGCCGCCATGTCTGCCATTTTATACCTGCGGATGTAGGATGAGTGTGGTTAGTGTAAAGTTTATGCCATTCAATAATTGCATTCTTAAGATCATCAGGTTTTTGCCCATGAAAATAGAAAGCGTTAGACTCTGCAATTTCTTTAAATACAGGAATATCACGAATAATTAAAGGAATATTCTTTTGAGCCGCTTCTATTAACGGAAGACCAAATCCTTCACCATTGGATGCAAAAATTAGAGCGCAGGCATTAGCATATATAGCATCCAAATATTCATCACTGATATTTTGTAGCCAGAACAACTTATTATTAAGTTCATCGCTATTTTCAATTTCAGAGATTAAACTCTCAACATTCCAACCCTGTTTTCCAACTATACATAATTGAAAATCATATCCTTCCGACCAAAGTTGCTTAAATGCTGCAAGTGTTTGAGAATGACCTTTTCGCGGTTCAAGGGTCCCTACCATAAGGAAAGTAGGAACTGAGCTCATACCTGCAAGAAAAGCCGTGGCTGTCTCAGGCATTCCCTTAGATGGCAAACTACCTTCAAAATCTGCACCCAAATGGAAACTATCTACCATCAGGTAAGGGTTAACATCTGTCTCCTGTGCATCAATCCAGTTTCTTACTTCATTAGCTACACTTTCAGAAATACAAATTAGCTGATCAGCGCAGCTCACTAAGCCTTTCAACCATAGAGGAAATGCTTGCCTGATACTTTCCGCACACCATTCAGGATGAAGAATTGGTAGTATATCATATACAATAAATACTGCCTTAGCCCCTGCCTTTCGTATGTAATTAATTTCAGGAATAATATCCGGGAATAAATGTGCCGTTAAATCCGCGACAAGTAATATATCGTCTTTTGTAAATAATACCGGATTATCACTTTTTAAACCGGAGTCAAAGTTATCAGCTGTAAAACGATTGGCATAGCGATAATATTCGCCATGTGTATAGTAAACGGGATAGACTTCATATCCATGCAAGTCAATTTTACGTAATTGAGTTAATATACTACGAGAAACCCTTTGAATCCCTGTTTTTGCATCATGGTGCACAAGCACCGAGATATCAACTAAAATTTTGCGTTTATGCTGAGTGAAATTATTTCTGGCAATGGCCCAAGCTGCTCTTAATTGCTCATTAGGTGTTAACTCAGTTATCTCTGATATATTCACTATATTATTGTGAATATCTGTTCGATTTGTGCTCTGCGACTGACTGTCTAATAATTTCTCCATAGCTGCAATTGCTCGCTCGGCAGAAATATTCCACGAAAATTTTTGTGCCTGGATCCGAGCATTCTCTTTTAATGCCGAGTAATACTCTTCATCTGTTAATGCCTTACATATTAAAGTGCATATTGCATCCGGATTTCTGGGATCAAACATAGCGCCATCCCAACCAATAACTTCCGGTAAACTTGTCGTGCCTGATGCAATCGTAGCGGCACCACACTTCATTGCTTCAAGGGGAGGTAAACCGAAACCTTCATGAAGTGAAGGAAAAACAAATAATGTACAAAGGTTGTAAAGAACGATAAGATCTTGGTCATTTAAATAACCAGTAAATACCAAAGAGTTAATATTTACACCATTATCCTGAGCAAGTTCTATTATTCTTTTTTTATCTTCTGGGTTTACTTTATAAGCAAGTACAAGTGGATATTCATTTTGCAATTCTTCGGAAAGTTTGCCATATGAAACGATCAATGTTTCAATATTTTTTCGCGATTCAATCATCGCTAACGATAGAATAAATTTTTCTGGCAATTGAAAGCGCTGGGTTATATCCTGTATTATGTATTCTGATAATTCTATTTGTCTAAAATCATCACTAGCAGCAGAAGATATATTGATGATTTTATTTTCATCAATATTTGCATGGGATATAAATTCCTGTCTTGATGACTCTGAGATTGCCAAAAGACCATCTACCTTTCTAAGCTCTGAGACCTTATTCATATAAAACTTTTCAAACAAAGGATCGCAAAGATAGCGCTCTTTGTTAAGAAGAGGAATTAAATCATAGCAAATTACAAATGTTTTCCAACTCACATTTTCGGAAATAGAAACAATAAAATCGTCCGTATATCCTTCGAAAAATGTGCTAATTAAAACTATATCTGGTGCAATCTCTGCAATTGCAGCCTCTCTGCACTGTCTTGAAGCTTTATTTCTTGGAATATTATTTATGTTACGGTATTCAATAGGCCCAACGGCAGAAAAAACATAGCAATCTTTTTCATGAACTAAACCGTGAAATTTTGCTTTGGCATCATTAATATTACCGATAGGATATAATCCATTAAGCAAAAGGCTAATCCGATGTTGTCCACAGTTATTAATAATTGCTCTAGTTAACTCAAGCGTGTATCTACCAATACCACGTACTTTACTTTCGGATTGCAACCCCTGAATATCAATTAAAATATGCAATTCTTGCCCCTTACTTATCTTTTGTTATCATTTTATAAATTTCTTTTACTTCGTCAGGTACAGCGTCTAAGCTTCTCAGTTGAGTATCAATCTTAGCATCGTTAATGTCTTGCTCTGTACTTTGATAAACAACATGTGGAAATACACGCCGGTAATACTTATATGCAATCCTGTACAACCCAGTTTTATGAAGAACAGTAACCACTTTATTTTTATAAGAAGGATGTCTCTGTAAAAAGGCTGTTAGTATAATAATAATTCTTTTTACAAGATGTTTTATCCTTTTCTTAAATCCATATTGCCTTAACAGTTTAATTTGCAAACCGAAATACCGATATGGTTTCGTAATCATCCAGGAGCGGCTATTTAATATTGCTTGATTTTGAGCATTTGTTTTTATATTTTCAGCTTCTAAATGACGTATTGTCTCTACAAGCCCATCAACCTTAGCATTCAGTTGTGCTATATCTGCAAAAGACTTATCTATTTCTAAACGAGAGTTTTCGGCTGTAGAGTTTATTTCATTAGTTTCAATATCTAATTTACAGACTTTATCAGTTAATAATTTCAGTTCCGAAGCCATTCCCTCATTACCAACTTTGCCACTCTCAACATCTTGCTGTAGTTTTAGTAAACTACTCTCGTTTATCTTAATCTGATCATTTAATGTAATTTGAATATTATTTAGCATAGTAGTTAATGAAGCAACTACATTATTAAGATGGACTATGCTTTTTCTATTCGTAATTTCTTCATCCTGAAGAAAAAATGATAATTTTTCTTGGGCCACAATCCAATTCTCCATCCCTGAAAATTTTGTATAATTAGCTGGAAGATTATTCTTTTCTTCAAAAAGCTGTTTAATTAAAGAAAAGCTCCAGTTATCCGCTGACTCCTGCCACAAAGCGCTTAGCCAGTGGTTATATGGTTCTGGAAGAAGGAATGGGTTTATATAACCCTTTCTCCAAATAACCTTCTTGTCAGAAACTTTTGATAACAATTCATTAACAAATACAAAAAAAGATAGAAAAATATTAAAAGGCCAGCCGCAATCTTGCTTTACACTTGATATAGAACCATAATCAATTAAAGAGAAGCACTTGTTATCTTGATCATATATAATATTCCAAAGCCTAATATCATCGTGATAAAGCCCAGCTTTTTCAAGAACAACTAATTGAGACAGCAGATCTGTTAATAAGTTATCAATGTTGATAGCTTGCTTTTTATCCAGTAAAGAACTAACCAACTCGCCATGGATACGTTCCATAACGAGCCAACTATCATATTTACTCGTTTTACTTTCTATAAGCGTTGGAACATTAAATCCTTCAGGGGGATCATTTAAGAATTGAACTTCACGAGTCAGTTCTTCTCTATTCCGCTGACTTTGATATGTATCTTTATTCCCTATTTGTTGGAAGGTAAAAAACTTACAAACAAAAGATTCACCAAAATAATAACGTCTGGTCCCTTCATGAGGATGTCCATCAGTCGCTGAATGAGGTGTATTTCGCCATGAATCAAATGCGCTAATAAACGAATCCAATATGACTATTTTATTACTGATAAGGTACATTGGGCGATTAATATGCGACAAGTGAGTTTCAAACTCGCCAATTTGTCGATAGAAAGCACATAAATCAATGAGCTCTGCGGGGTTTTCAGGTAAAGAAGCCCCCCAGTATAGAGGCTCTTCACGAAGAGCCAGTTCCATGATGAGAATAACTGTACAATCAGCGAGACGCTTAATCCATTGTTTAACCTGCGCAAGACCGTGTTCATGGACGATATGGTGGAAAACACTAAGGCCTATCACCATATCATAATCATTTTCTGTTAATGACTTTATAACTTCTTCTATTCGACCAACTTCGAAAGTAACATCCAGATCAGGGTTTTCATCCGCCAGGGCCTGGCAAACAAGGATATTAGCAGGTAAAAAATCGATGCCTCTGACAGTTGCTCCTAATTTTGCCAGGCTCAAACTAAAAAAGCCTTGAGCGCAACCTAAATCGAGAACACGCAATGGTCTTTGAAGTGACTTCTCTAGTTTTTGATATTGTTCTGTTATTATTGCAAGTCGGATGCTGCAATCACGTGAAGATGCGTCGTTCCATTTTTCATGTCCAAAAATTGTTTGATAAATTTCTGGCAAGTCAGATATTAAAGACTCTAAATTAGCATTCATATTTCTAAGCGCATCCCAAGTTTAATTACAACAAGAAAATGAAGATTTCAAATCAATAATTCCCCAGAACTCCATTTTTTTACGTACATGTAATATGACTGAATCATAGCGGCGATCTAAAGGGATCATTTCACTTTGCGGATTACCTGCAGAAACACCAAAAGAAAGCATATAGTCCCCACTATTCAAATCAAGCGGGAAACTAAATTTAAATATTTTAATATCTCCACTTTTAACGCCAATTTCATCCTTCCCTTCTGATGCAAGGAAAGAATTTGTACCGTAGAGGAAAATACCATCAAGTGTTTTTATAAGAATACCGGGAACGATATTATCGTAAGATTGTTCAAAGAAAACCTTAATATAAAAATCAGTAAGTTGATTGCTTTCTATATTAGAAGGATAATGCTTGCCATTTACCTGAATCGTATAGTCGATAATACGCGCACCACCTTGCCCCCACCGGTATTCTTCAGGCCTGTAACCTGGCCGCGTATGATAAAATTCTTTTGTTTCAGTTGGATCAGCATCTTTAAATAGAGCCATGCTATTCTTTGGCTCAGTCGAATTTTTTTTATATTCTGATAAACTATTTGTCTTACCAAATAACTCATCCATATACCTATTGGTGACGTCTCGTGATGATCCGTCAAGTTCAATGCTACCATTTTTGAGAAATATAGCTCTGTCACAATGGCGGACAATATCACTTGCACTATGAGAGACGAGCAACAGGGTTGTACCCGCTTTCTTGAATTCTGCTATTCTACTAAAGCATTTTGCCTGAAACCTGGAATCACCTACTGACAACGCCTCATCGACAATAAGAATGTCGGGGCGGTACGCAGTAGCTACAGAAAAAGCGAGTCGCATTTGCATACCACTAGAGTAGATACGTACAGGCTGATCAATGTAGTTGCCGATATCGGCAAATGATTCTATCTCTGGCATTAAATGTGAAATCTGTTCCCGAGATAGACCCATCATTAGTCCAGACATGTAGACATTCTGCCGCCCAGTAAAATCCGGGTGGAAGCCCATACCTAATTCTAATAATGCGGCTACACGACCACATATCTGGATAGTACCTTCTGTTGGTTGCGTCGTCCCAGTTAACAACTTAAGCAACGTGCTTTTACCCGCGCCATTAACCCCTACAATGCCAACAGATTCTCCTGGGTTAATTGTGAAAGAAATATTCCTTAATACCCATTTCTTAGAGTGTAAAATTGCTTTACCTGGAGTCAATTTTTCAAAAATTCGTTTCCATTTTGAATCATAATATTTATATGCTTTTCCGACGTTTTTTACATAAATACTCATATCAAATCTCATCAACAATATCGGCAGCATGTTTTCTAAATAAAGACCATGAAAACATGAATATTATTATTGCGATAATTGCAACAGGGAGTAACTTATACCAATCAGGTTGCTGCTGGAAGAGAATGATTTTCTGATATGCTTCGATCAAAACAGCCATTGGGTTCAAATCGATTAATCCCCTGGACCAATCAGGCAGAATGTTCCTTACGTATACTATAGGGGTAAACCAGAACCAAAATTGCGTTAGTATGATTACAAATTGCCCTACATCACGAACAAATACATTCACTACGCCCAGCAATACACCTAGCCCAACAGTAAAGATCATTTGTATGATCAAAACAGGAATTATCGCTAATATAATCCATCCGGGGAAGTTGTGGGTTAAAATCAGAAAAATAACAAATAGCGTAAAAATAATTAAAAAATTAAGAAAAGCTGAAACCGAGACAATTATTGGCAAACATATTTTGGGAAAATTTATTTTTTTTAAAACATTGGCATTACTAATAAAAACATTAACCAAGTTATTAAGAGTTTCTGAAAAAAGCCCCCATGTCAAAACACCGGAACAGAGATATATACTATAAGCATATTGACCACTGACTCCGGAGAATTTCGCTTTCATGAGTTCTGAAAAAATCAGCGTATATACAGATATCATGGCAATTGGTTGAAGTACTAACCAGGCAGCGCCTAAAAAACTAGCCTGGTAACGGGACTGAAAATCCCGCTTAATACTGTCAACAATAAAGCCGCGATATCGAAAAATGGCTAATAAGAGTGACTTCACAAATTACTCACTTAACAAATTTAAAATATCTTCCGTCTTTATTTGCATCAGATTGGTGTCTGCTTTCGATTCCACATTCAATCTGACAACTGGTTCAGTATTAGATGTACGCAAGTTAAACCGCCAATCGCTATATTCAATACTTACACCATCAGTACCATCAATTGATACTGCATCAGGTTCATAGATATCACGAATACGCTGAATCACTACCTGAGCATTTCCAAGCTTGCGGTTAATCTCACCTGATGCAGGGAAAGCCTGCATTCGTTGACCAACAAGTTCGCCCAGCGATTGATTTTTCACACACAGCATTTCAGCAACTAATAACCACGGAATCATCCCGCTATCGCAATAAGCAAAATCGCGGAAATAGTGGTGTGCACTCATTTCACCGCCATAGATAGCGTCTTCTTTACGCATACGTTCTTTGATAAATGCATGACCTGTTTTCGACATAACCGGAACACCACCGGCTTTAGTCACAATATCAATTGTGTTCCAGGTCAGACGCGGGTCGTGAATGATTTTTGCACCCGGTTCTTTCTGTAAGAATGCTTCCGCCAGCAGGCCAACAATATAATAACCTTCAATAAACTGGCCCTGTCCATCGAACAGGAAACAACGGTCAAAGTCGCCGTCAAATGCAATACCCAGATCTGCCTGATTTGCAATTACTGCATCCGTGGTATCCTGGCGGCACTCTGGCAGCAGTGGATTAGGAATACCATTGGGGAAATTGCCATCCGGTTGGTGATGTACCTTGATAAAAGTTACCGGCACTTTCGCGTCGTTAAAGCGCTTTTCGATAGCGTCAATGACATGACCTGCGGCACCATTACCTGAATTGACAACCAGCTTTAACGGGCGGTTGAAGTTAGCAAAATCGATATAGCCCATCAGATGATCAACATAAGCGTCTAATACAGAGATTTGCTTATAACTTCCGCGACGGGATTGATCGACAGGCGCAAAACCATTGGCTTCAGCCAGACGCTGTACATCGCGCAACCCTGTGTCACCACTAATCGGTTTGGCATTTTCACGAACCAGCTTCATCCCGTTGTAATCCATCGGGTTATGGCTCGCGGTTACTTCAATACCACCATCTACGCCCAGGTGGAAAGTGGCAAAATAGATCTCTTCCGTGCCGCTTAGCCCAATATCCAGTACATCAGTACCCGCATCCATCAGGCCATTTGCCAGTGCCAGTTTCAGACTCTCGCTGGTTAAACGGACATCGCCACCCACAACAATTGTTTTTGGTTTAAGAAATTCCCCATAAGCGCGACCAATACGATAGGCAATATCTTCATTTAATTCTTCGCCTAATTTTCCACGAATATCATAGGCTTTAAAGCAGGTCAGTTGTGACATAAATCTTATACCTTTACTGTTAGCAACGGCCATATTGGTCCTTAATACGGATAATGTCATCGTCCCCTAAATAGGAACCTGACTGGATTTCAAGCAATTCCAATGGGATTTTGCCAGGGTTTTCCAGTCGGTGTTGAGCGCCTATTGGGATAAAGGTCGATTGATTTTCCGTTAACAGGAATTTCTGATCTTTAATAGTTACCTCACCTGTCCCGGAGAGAATAACCCAGTGTTCTGTACGGTGATGATGCATCTGCATTGAAAACGCAGCGCCCGGTTTAACCGTAATGCGATTGACGTTAAAGCGTTCGGTTTGGACAACCACATCACACCGGCCCCACGGACGGTAAATCTCGCGGTGGCGTTTGTATTCGCTGCGGTGATTTGCTTTCAGATATTCAACGACTTTCTTAACATCCTGAACCTGGTCTTTATTCACCACCAGCACAGCATCTTTAGTATTAATAATCACCAGATCATCAACACCAATCGCCGCGATAAGTTTTTCATCCGTATTGATATAGCAATTGTTGGCGTTATGCAGGAAGGTGTCGCCGGTGAGCACATTGCCTTTGTCATCTTTCGGGCTAACTTCCCAAAGGGCGGACCAGGAGCCCACATCACTCCAGTCTGCATCAAAGCCGACGACGACTGCATCAGTGGTTTTTTCCATCACCGCGTAATCGACCGACTCATCCGGACACGCAATAAACAGATCGCGATCGACTTTGATAAATTCGTCGCTTTCTTTGCAACCCTGAATAGCCGCTTTACAGGCGTCGAGAATATCGGGTCTGAATTTTTCCAGCTCTTCGAGATATTTTTTCGCCCGGAACATGAACATTCCGCTGTTCCAGTAATATTCACCGGAGGCAATATAAGACTCCGCTGTTTCTTTATTCGGTTTTTCTACGAATCGGCTAACCTGATACGCGATCTGCTCATCAAGCGTTTCTTCCTGCCCACGGTGAATATAACCATATCCCGTTTCCGGACCGGTAGGCACAATACCAAATGTCACCAGTCTTCCCTGCAGGGCAAATTTGAATGCTGATTTTATCGCCTGATGGAACGCCAGCTTATTGTTGATAATATGATCGGCCGCAAGTACAAGCAGTATAGGATCATCGCCATTTTCAATTGCACTAAGCGCCGCTAAAGCAATCGCAGGTGCCGTGTTGCGCCCCACTGGCTCAAGGATGATGTTATGGGAAAGCTTATTAATTTGTCTTAGTTGTTCAGCTACCAGGAAGCGGTGCTCCTGATTACAAATCACAACGGGTTCCCGTGCGTCAACATCATCAAGACGCAGCACAGTCTCCTGCAGCATTGAGCGCTGCCCATAGAGACGCAGAAATTGCTTTGGATATAACTCGCGCGACATCGGCCATAAACGACTACCGGTACCACCGGCCATAATCACAGGAAGTAACATTATAATTCCTTGAAATATCAATGCTTTATGCTAAAAATAGTGAGTTGATTTGAGAAGTGCTCTCTGGAAGTTGAGCACGCTACCGCACTGGCTCTACAGCTACCAGGACACTATGTCACTTTCTGCCTTTTCAGGTTGTTGTCCGAGCGCAGAAATAATGACAAATTTTCTACGTTCTTTTCTTCTGGGCGCATATTCTCTTATTTCTTTACCTTTTAAACAAGGGAAAATGTCCAGTTTCGGATAAGTATTTCCTTACACTTGTTTCGTTATAGTCACTGATTTTTATAGAAAAAGAAAAGCGACAGTAAGTTTCAGCGATCGGGAAAACCATCAGCCTCAACTTATACTGCCGCCTCAGCGCTTAACAACGTCAAAATTCCGACTCGGGGAACTAATCGAGAAGTTTTACAATACTATTTCTGAACTTCGCTCCTTCCTTGAGATTGCGAAGCCCGTACTTCACAAAAGCCTGCATATAGCCCATTTTTTTACCGCAGTCGTAGCTGTCGCCTGTCATCAACATAGCATCAACAGACTGTTTTTTCGCCAGTTCGGCGATGGCGTCAGTTAATTGAATCCGACCCCATGCGCCTGGCTCAGTACGTTCCAGTTCAGCCCAGATATCAGCGGAAAGAACATAACGACCAACAGCCATGATGTCGGAATCCAGAGTCTGTGGCTGGTCGGGTTTTTCGATAAATTCAACAATGCGGCTAATTTTGCCTTCACGATCGAGCGGATCTTTCGTCTGGATAACGGAGTATTCAGAGAGATCACCCGCCATACGTTTAGCCAGCACCTGACTGCGCCCGGTTTCATTGAAACGAGCAATCATTGCGGCAAGGTTGTAGCGCAGCGGGTCGGCGCTGGCGTTGTCGATGATGACATCTGGCAGCACCACCACAAATGGGTTATCGCCGATAACCGGGCGTGCGCACAAAATAGAGTGTCCCAGGCCCAGCGGCAGCGCCTGGCGAACGTTCATGATAGTCACGCCCGGCGGGCAGATTGACTGAACTTCGGCCAGAAGCTGGCGCTTAACGCGTTGTTCAAGAAGTGATTCTAATTCATAGGAGGTGTCGAAATGGTTTTCAACGGCGTTCTTGGACGCATGGGTAACCAGGAGGATTTCTTTGATCCCGGCAGCCACAATCTCGTCGACAATGTATTGAATCATCGGCTTATCGACGATCGGCAGCATTTCTTTAGGAATCGCCTTTGTGGCAGGCAACATATGCATCCCAAGTCCAGCTACCGGTATAACTGCTTTTAAATTCGTCATTATTTCATCCACCTGTAAAATGGTTGCTGAATTATAGCTCTTTCGATTCTTTTCGCCAGCATCAATTACCACCAATTGCTGCGCGATTATGCTACTGATGTTACGCTCCATGACATAAGATTTCAGTAGCCATAATCTTAAGTATGTCTGCTTTTTACCAGGATTGTTCGCATTTCTACTTCTCTTGCTGAGGGAGTGAGAAGTTAATCGCTTCAACGTTCACAATCTGCTGATTAATTTTATCGATAGTGACTGAATTATCACCATTTTCATTCACAGCATGAATGTTTACCAACGACAACAGCGTCTCTTTTTTCGCCATAAAAATCCCACGCACATCTTTACGCAGGTCAAAATGCATCGTCAATGCAGGCCCGATAGTTGATTTCTGCATCACATTAATGTTGCGTAAAAAGAGATGTTGCGGTTGATTGTGCAGCTCCAGGGAGGCATGGCTCAGTTCCATATTCGTCAGGGCGACAAAGGATATTGCATTGCCTGAAGAGATCTGGATGCCACGCAACGAATAACCCAATTGTGAATTGTTGAGTGTAATATTATTGAGCCTGAAATTTTGTGGGATCGACAAATATTTACCCTTGACTACCCCATAGCCTATTAATATTCCAGCAGAATTGCTCATCTTAATATTATCAAGGACAAAATTATCGCATCCGTAAATAGCAACCGTAGCATTGTCGATACCGGCTTTTTTGCTGTACTCTGGCGTTACATTACGCGATGTAATATTGCGGATAATAAAATGTTTTCCATTTTCCACATGGATTAACTGTCGGCAGTCAGATCCGGTAATATTGGCAACCACGAAGTTTTTTACTGCCTGATCTTCGGGATACTTGTTATCGTAAGTACTTCCTGCGAGGCCAATGCCAATCCCCCAATTGATCTTGCCGTTGGTACAGTTGATACGCTCAATAACATGGTCAGAAATCAGGATATTGCGGTCGTTAATCGCCACATTCCATTCTATTGAGTCGCCCTGGAGATCGCTGAACTTGCAGTGGGTTACCTGCGCATCCACCACCTGATTATGGAACCCCTGACGCAAAATGGCATAGTTAGCATGTGTGACGGTAAGTTCGGTTATGGTCAGATTACGCCAGGTCTGTTTGTCTTTCCCGCCGATGAATATCTGAGCGACAGGACCGAAACCACTCATCGTCAGCCCTTTGATTACGCAATCAGAACCCCGGACGTCCAGGGTAATATTGGTCAGTTTCCCCCCCTTCTCCCCTCTTACCTCACAACCGTCTTGCAGGATGAATCGCCCTTTGCCGTTACCTCTTATTTCTCCCTGAATATACAGCGACTTACCCGGAGGAATAGTGATGGCGGTGTTGATCTCGTCGCAAACGATACCCGCAGGAACAACCACGGTTTGCGCTTCATTAAACGCCTTACGAAATGAGGCAACCCAGTCGGAGGATTTCACGGTGTCAATGTCGATGCGCAGGCCTGGTTCCTGCGCGCGGGCGAAAGGAGTCGGGAGAACAGGCAGAGTGGCAAGTAAAGAACCTGCCGCCAGGAAGGTACGCCTGGAGAGCGATTTATCAGACATGCCTTCTCCTTTATAGCGTTTGCAGCAGGCTGGCGAGCCGTTGATTTATCACCCGCTGATTAAAATCGTGTTCGACTTTTTCACGGGCGCGTTTCACCACTGGCTCCAGCACCGCGCGGTCAAAGCGGCTGAAGGCGCTGAGTTGGTCTGCAAGCGCCTGAGCGTCGTTCTCTGCCACCAGCCAACCGGATTTATCCGCCTCCACCAACTCTGGTATCCCGCTATGCAACGTCGAAACCACCGGGATGCCGACCGCCATTGCCTCCATCAGCGCGACAGGGATCCCTTCCATGTCGCCATCACTTCCGGTAATCGAAGGCAGCAGAAAAACATCGGCTTCATCAAGCAACGCTTTGACTTCATGGCTGGGTTTGAATCCCGGCATTTCAATCACATCTTCAAGCTGGTATTGCGCAATCATCACCCGCAGCCGCCTCTCCCAGGGGCCAATACCGAGAATGCGATAACGGAAAGAAACGCCCTGCGCTTTGAGTAGCCGACAAGCGTCAATAGCGACATGAAGCCCTTTTTTCTCGGTTAACCGTGCGACAGAAATTATCTCCAGCGGTGTCGCCGGAGTCTTTGGCGGGCGAAGAGTGAATCGGGTCATATCCACCCCCATCCGTGAGACGGCAATTTTCTCCGGCGGGCAACCCATGTGTTTCAGACGCGCGGCCCAGAGATTGCTTATTGGGAGCATCAAATCGCCACGGCAGAAAAGCTGTTGATATTCCGGCGTATAACGCTTGAGCACTTCCCGGCTGGAGATATCAATACCGTGAAAGACAGTGGCAATTTTGCCATTGATGACCCCCAGTTCACGCAGTTTTGCCGCCGTCACCCCTGCCGGGCCGAAATGCGCAATAAAGACATCAGCCTGGAGAGGTTGGAAAACTTGCCCACAAATAGCGGACAAAATCAAATTGCGCGATTCAGCGCCGTAGCGCGCAACATTTAACGCCTGCCAGGTCGCACAGCGATGAACGCCTTTCATCGTCCGCAAGGCACGGTGTCGTAACTTCGCCACTTTCCCCTGTGGCTCATCCTGTAGCCAGCGCGTTTTCGCCTGCAAATTGTACTGTGTCCAGGCCGCATGGGTATGTGTAGTGTCACCTTTTTGCAGGGCAACAATCTCTACTTCAAATCCCATATCGATGAAGGCGGTGATCTGATTAAGGACAAACGTTTCCGACGACAACGGAAATTTCAGCAGAAAGAAACTGACCTTCATTTACCCTCCCGGATCCGTGACAAAACAGACTCGATCATCGCAAGTCCTTTTTCCCGCTCACGCCTCACAGCCGCTTCTGTCCGGGTAGTCAGTGCGGGGAGCTGCCCCAGAGTATCGTTCACCATCGCCGTCAAATTGCCGTCGAGCAGGTGGCGAATATCAATAGCCAGTTCCGGCATTCCCAGTTGCTGCATGATGCCCGCCGATTTGTGTTCGTAGTTAATGGCTATGGCAGGCGTGCCGAAATTCATGGAGATGATGGCAGAATGCAAGCGTGTACCGATGGTTAACTGGCAGGATGCGAGGATTTTACCGATCTCAACATCGTTGAATTCATCCATGACAATATGAAAATGCTCACGATTTTCCACGAAGCGCGCCATACGCAGCGCCACCATCCGGTCATCACGGTTATAACGATCGATACTGGTACAGGTAGAGAGCGCCAGTACCTGATAACCATCATCAATCAGCGAGTTAACCACACCGGCAAACGCTTTTTCATACGCTTCCTGAGTGGTACCAAGGCGCTTGTCAAACGGTTCCAGTTCACGCATTGTAACCGCAATCGTTTTGCGCCTTGCGGTGAGATCAAGCCAGTGCTGCACCGCATAGCCTGGCACAAAGGTATCGTTACGCTGTTCCACAAGCCAGGCGGTATCCACGCCCATCTCTACTTTTTGGCTAGCAATTTGCGCTTTTTCCATCAATTCGCGACTGACCGATTCCCGCAGGATCAGCGCATTGGTACGGCCAAAGGTGTAATTGGCAAGCTGGTTAAAATCGGCGTTCTGGAAGGGGCCGACGCTATGACCAATCATGTAAATGGGCTTGTTAGCCATAAACGCGCACAGCGGATACTCAAAATGTGTTAAACCGTACAGATCGACGTAGTTCGACCCGCCAACCTGAATAATCGCGTTGTAGTTGCCGAGAAAACGCACAAAATCATCAAACTCAGGCGCAATTGCGAAATTGCGCATCCTGCCCTCTCCCGTCACTTTTGCCAGCAAGATCTTGTGCTGAAAACGGCGGCGCAGCACCTTTTTTACCCGCCCGCTGACGCCCGCAGCGGCCTGTTGTTTCTGGCTCAGTTGGTACAGCGGGTCAGCAATAATTTCACGCCCTTGCAGCCAGGAGGAACTGATCGGGAAACGACTCATCACATCCATCTCAACGTCCGGCTGTTGGCGGCTGATAGCGTCCAGCAATCCGCGCATAATGGCGCTATCGCCACGGTTGCCACAGGTGTGATTTCCCAAAATTAATAATTTCATTATGGCCTCATAAAAGGGTTGCAAGTAAATCAATCAGGAACACGTAATAACGTTTTCAGTTTGCCGCTCCGACAGAGCGTTTTTTTTAATTCAATCAGCAGACTGTTGCGCGAAAGCATCACGACTAAGGCGAAACTGACGACACCTGCGAATATCTGCATTGCCAGCAGCAGCGGCAAAGAGACATTCCCCTCAAGCACACGTCCAACGCCATAGCTGGTAATAAGCGTGGGTAATGAGAGTCGAAACGGCAGCCACAGACTGAGTAAATAGTCCCGATATCCCGGTCCAAGAATGGGTCTTATCATCACGAAATAGCTCAGAATGGTGTTAATCACCTGCACCAACAAGAACCCCAGCGTTACGCCGATTGCCCCTGCCAGATGACCGCCGATAAAAATCGCCGGAATAAAGAGAAAAGTTTTAAAAACATTGAATTTAAAGCTGATATCGACGCGGGCTTTCGCCATTAATAGCGAACCGATGGGATTGCCCACAGAGCGTAGCAGCCCGACAATGCAGAGCAGTTGCAGGATGGGAATTATGCTGTTCCACTTCTCGCCAAATACCAGCGGCACGAAGTTATCTGACACTACCAGTAGGCCAAGTAACGCCGGGAAATTAATAATGCCCACCACCGACAATAACTTGTAGAAATTGACGCGCAGTTTTTCGCTATCGTCCTGAATTTTGGCGAACGCCGGGAATAGCACGCGGGTGATGATGGGGTTAAGTTTCATCGGCGGCACGACCGCCACGTTGTAGGCAAGGTTATAGCCGCCAGCAATACCTGCGCCAAGAATACGCGCCAGCACCAGCGTCGAAAGATTGGTATTAAGATAATTCACCATGCTATCCGCGGTCAGCCATGCGCCAAAACGTAAATTTGGCGCAACCGATGCCAGCGAGAAACGCAGGCCAGGGCGGTAAATTTTGCGACCAAAGTAGCCAAACAGCAGGGTGCGCACGGCGGTGTTAACCAGATACCCGAGGATGGCGGTTAAGGCCAGTGGCCAGAAATGGGCGCTGACGACGGTGAAGGTAAAACCTGCCAGCACCGCGCTGGTTTCGATAATCCCAATCTTGTTAAACTCCAGCTCTTTTTGCATCAACGCGCGAAACTGCTGCCCGTGCGGTATAACCACAAAAGCCAGCGACAGCGTTTTGATTAACGGTGCCAGGCCGGGGTTATTGAGCACATCGCCAATCACCTCGCTGAGCAAAAACATCGCCACACAAACCACTATCCCCAGCCCGACGTTCAGCCAGTAGAGAGTGGTCAGTTCCAGATGTCTTATCGGTTTACGCTGGATAATCGAGTTGGCAATACCGAAATCAGAGAGCGTGTCGGCAAGTGCGATGATCACCAGCGAAACGGTCAGCAAACCAAACTGGTGATGGTTAAAGAGGCGCGCCAGCACCGTCATCTGCGCCAGGCCAAGAGCAATAATGATAACCGTCGCAATCGCGGACCATTTCGCGCCGCTAATGGTTTTTTCCCGTAAACTCATGATCGTTCCTCAATAGGCCGCTTTATTCACAAAGCCTTTAAACACCGTCAAAAAAACGATCCTGATATCAAACCAGACGCTCCATTCGCGGATATATTCCAGATCGAACTCCACCCGCTTTTCCATTTTCTCCAGCGTGTCGGTTTCACCGCGCCAGCCGTTAATCTGCGCCCAGCCGGTGATCCCCGGTTTCACCTTATGGCGCAGCATGTAGCCCTCAATCAACTGGCGATACTGCTCGTTGTGCGCAACCGCGTGCGGGCGCGGCCCGACAATGGACATCCCCCCGGTAAGCACGTTAATAAACTGTGGGAGTTCATCCAGCGAAGTGCGACGCAGAAAGTGACCAATTTTGGTTACCCGCGGGTCGTTTTGTGTTGCCTGGGTGACAACCTTGTCATTCTCCATCACTTTCATGGAGCGGAATTTCCACACTTTGATAGGATTACCGTCCATACCGTAGCGGGTCTGGCGAAAAATAACCGGCCCTGGCGACGTCAGTTTGACCGCCAGCGCAATGCAGCACAGCACCGGGGAGGTCAGCAGCAGGATCAGCGAGGCCAGCACAATATCTTCCAGCCGTTTGATTAGGCGATTAACACCCGACAGCGGTGTGTCATACAACGGCACCACCGGCACACCGCTGACTTCTTCTACGCGGGAGTGGAGAATATTGAAGGTGAAAACATCAGGGATGAGAAGCACCGAGCAGGTGGTATCGGCCAGTTCGTGCATCAACGTCTTGATTTGAGCGCCTTCGCTCATCGACATCGCGATATAGACGTTGTGGATTTTTCCCGCTTTCGCATCGCTCAGCAGTTGTTGCAGATCGCCTGCCCAGTCAGCGCTTACGCCATCGGTTTTCTTGTCGTGATACACACCGACAACCTCAAAGCCGAGCCAGGGTTGATTACGAAAACTGTTTAGTAAGATCCTTCCTGCCGTCAGGTCACCCGCCACCGCAACGGTTCGTTTGTTATAGCCGCGATTGCGCAGCCACCCGGCACCGAAGCGGATAAACGCGCGACATGCCACAAGCCCTGCACTTGTCAGTAAATACCATGCCAACCAGAGCATCAGGCGGGAGTCGAAATCAGGATTAAATGCAACCAGTCCGGCACAAAAAATCAGGCTCAGCGTCCAGTTTTGCAGTAAAAGTCCAAATTCAGTCGCCGCACGAACGCCACGCCAGGAGCGGTAAAAATCGGTAATGCCCCCCAGCATCTGGAACACCACCAGCGTAATTAGCGCCACCAGCAGGTGCATATAGAGGAAAGGTAAGCCGCTTACGAAACAGACAAACCACAGTCCGCCAAACATTATGGTGATATCAGAAAAACGTTGCACCATTGAAATTAACGATGCATTGGTTTTCGCTCGTTCGCGCTTTTTTAGATTTACCATCGTTGTTCCTATTATTAGCCCTTACCCATATTAAGCAGGAGGAGATATGATTTTATTCGTCCTTTAGTTGCGAATATTGTCATCCCCCCTGCGGCAGGTCATATTTCTCAATTGTGAGAGACAATAGAAATATAAGGGTAAAATTGCCTGCGAAATATAATTAATACCGCGAGCGGGTTTCAGTTTTCATAATGTTGCCCAAAGCGCACAATATCATCTTCTTCAAGATAGACACCGGAGCGGACTTCTATCATTTCAAGCGGCACTTTCCCGGGATTTTCCAGACAATGAACGGTGCCTTGCGGAATATAGACAGATTGATTTTCGCTAAGAAGATGGGCTTCGCCCTCAATGGTCACTTTTGCTGTTCCGGCAACAATAATCCAGTGCTCGGCGCGATGGTGGTGCATACGTAAGGCAAAACCGCTACCCGGCTTCACCGTGATACGTTTTACCTGATACCGGTCACCTTCATCAATGGAGTCATATTTCCCCCAAGGTCGGAAAACTTCGCGATGAATATGATGTTCTTTTCTGCCATCGGTTTTAATTTGTTCGACGATTTTTTTCACATCCTGTACATCATCTTTATTGGCAATCAGTACCGCATCTTTGGTTTGCACAACAACCAGGTCTTTTACACCGACGGTGGTCACAAGACCCGATTCAGAATAGATATAGCTGTTGCTGGTGTTATGACCAATGACATCACCATGATAAACATTTCCTTCTTCAGTATGTTCACTGATATCCCATAGCGAAGACCATGAGCCGACATCGCTCCAGCCCACGTTCATCGGTAAAACAACGGCATCCTGGGTTTTTTCCATCACCGCATAATCAATCGACTCATCCGGGCATAATTTAAAAGCGTCGCTATCAACGCGAATAAAATCGTTATCGAGTTCAGCGTTGTTTATAGCATCCAGGCAGACCTGCATGATATCCGGGCGAAATTTTTCCAACTCTTCGAGATAACGGCGCGCCTGGAATAAAAACATACCGCTGTTCCAGTAATAATCACCACCGGAGATATACTCTTTGGCTTTTTCCAGATCGGGTTTTTCGACAAAGGCGTCAACATTAAATGCAACAGAGTCGACTTTAAGTTGCGTACTGCTGACTTCACCCCGGCGAATATAGCCATAGCCTGTTTCGGGGGCATCGGGCACGATGCCAAACGTGACCAGTTTCCCATTTTCGGCAAGTGGGATCGCCGCAGTAATAGCATCCTGAAAGGCTTTGCTTTCTTCAATAATATGGTCTGCCGCCAGCACTAACAGTAAAGGGTTATGATCCGGATTATTATTGCAGGCGGCAATAGCGGCAAGCGCAATGGCGGGCGCAGTATTACGCCCCTGTGGCTCCAGAATAATATTTCCCGTTAATTGTCTTATCTCAGCTAACTGGTCAGCCACGATAAAACGGTGTTTTTCATTACAGATGACCAGCGGTGGCGCGCAGTGCAAACCATTCAGTCGGGAGATGGTCGCCTGTAACATGGTATTTTCACCGTCCAGACATAAAAACTGTTTGGGATAGAGTGTGCGCGACAGAGGCCATAAACGACTGCCGGACCCGCCAGCAATAATGACGGGATAAAGATTATTTTGATTCATAATTTAATCCTGTAAGTCAACAACAAATTGGCTTAATACATTCTCTTTTTCGAATGTACTTTCTGCATAGTTTCGCGCAATGGCATTATATTCAGGCAGGGATAACGCTTCGGTGATCCCGGCAATTAACGCAGGTACAGACTCCGGCTCCACGCAGGTGGCAATTCCCGGATTCATCTGGCAAAGTTGACCAAGTTCCGTGTCATTTTCCGCAGTAATCACCGCATTGCCACCCGCCGCCAGAATATTGGTTAATTTAGAGGGCAGAACCGCATCCGCGGCCCCGCGTTTCTGAATAACCAGATGACAGTCGGCTAAATGTAATAAGGCAGGCAATTTGTCATAAGGCTGCAAGGGAAAAAATTGCACATTTTCAAGCCCGCCCTCGCGAACCATTTTTTCCATTCTGGCTTTCCCGCCACCCTCGCCCACAATAACGAATAGCCAGGGCTGTTGTTGGCATAACGATGCGGCCTGGACAATATTTTCAACGCCCTGTTTCTCGCCAATATTCCCTGAATAAAGGATGATTTTTTTTCCTGCTGGCAGCCCCAGTTGCCCACGCAACTGTTCGACATCGCTTTCAGCGACGTTGCTGAACCTTGTGACTTCTGACCAGTTAGGAAAGAAAATAATCTTTTCGACAGCGACAACTTTTTCCCGCGCTTTGTTCATCATGGAGCGCGAGATAGTGGAAACATAATCCACCCTCGTCAGGTTCTGACGCTCAAACTTTTTCGCCAGTCGCGCCAGCGTGCCGCCACTGCCATTGCCCGCCAGTTTCAGCCCCAGCATGGCATCAACTTCATAATCCTGAATATGCAGTAACGTCCGCGCGCCGGTTAATTTCGCCAGCAACCTCATGCCCGGCGTGCAAAATAACGTCGGCACGACGCCCATAATAAGATCCGGTTTCCAGCGACGCTGTGCCAGCAAAGGGAAAAAACTGCTGAACGCGAAACTGCTCAGGTGCAACAACCTTTTAAGTGTTGAAACCTTTGCCGGAACATAGAGCGGGCAACGCCATACCGTCGCGGCGCCCTCTTCCCGGCGGTAGCGCCAGGAGGAGTAATGCTCCGCCACTTTCCATTCCGGGTAATAGGGAGGCGCGGTAATGACCCGCACCTCGTGACCATTGCGGGCCAGCCACTCCACCATCTCCCCGGTATATTTGCCAATACCGGTCAATTCTGGCGAATAATTGATCCCATACACCAGAATTTTCATATTCCTGGCACCTGTTGTTGCATTTTCGGGTCGAAATAAGCGCGGGTATTTTTATGTACCGTCTCATCGCGTACCAGCTCGTCAGATTTAGCCCAGCGCCAGTTATCATGCTGGCGGGAAGGCAGCATCGGCATACTGGAATCAATTTTCAGGCGGAAACCTAACACCACATAGTGGGTTGAAAATGCCGTACCGGAAAAATTATCCGGGTAAAAATGCTGCCAGACGCCGTAAAAACGCCCCTCAGCGAGCGAAAATTGCTGGCCCAGCTCCTCTTCCGTCAGGCGCATAAAAGCCTGCTCCAGCGGCTCATCTTTCAATACCCGCCCGCCGGGAACAAACCAGCATCCCTGCGCAGGTCTGTTGGTACGTTTCCCAACCAGAAACTCGCCAAACTCATTCTCAATGATAAAGTCCAGTGAGAGAAGCGGAGTCATCCGTACTGTATTAGCGAAATCTTCTTTATTGAGAAACATTACTCCCCCCGGAACTGGCGCTGATTATCTACAAACCAGCGGTAGGTATTGGTCAGTCCTTTTTCCAGTTCGATTTCATGGTGCCAGCCCAGTTTTCTCAGGCGGCTGACATCGAGTAATTTGCGCGGGGTGCCATCAGGCTTTGAGGAATCAAACACGATCTCACCTTTATAGCCCACAACTTTAGCGATAACGTCTGCCAGTTCGCGAATAGTGCAATCCTCCCCCGTTCCGACATTGACATGTGAAAGCATCGGTTCGGTATTTTCCTGCCACACTTCGTCATCAAGCTCCATAACGTGAATGCTGGCGGTCGCCATATCATCAACGTGCAAAAATTCACGCTTCGGAGTGCCGCTTCCCCAGACTTCGACATATTTTTCGTTCTGCTGGGTAGCTTCATGGAAACGACGTAGCAGCGCAGGAATAACATGCGAATTATGCGGATGGAAATTATCATTCGGCCCGTATAAATTGGTCGGCATCACCGAACGATAATCCCGACCGTGCTGACGGTTATAGGATTCGCACAGTTTTATCCCGGCAATCTTGGCAATGGCATAGGGTTCGTTCGTCGGTTCCAGCGTCCCCTGTAATAATTCGCTCTCTTTGATTGGCTGCTGCGCAAATTTTGGATAAATGCATGAAGAGCCGAGAAAAAGCAGTTTTTTAACGTCAGAGCAGTGGGCCGCGTGAACAATATTATTTTCCATCATCATATTTTCATAGATAAAGTCTGACGGATAATTATTATTGGCCATAATACCACCCACTTTAGCGGCGGCCAGATAAACTTCATCAATGCTTTCCTGGGCAAAAAAATCATTAACCGAGTTGGTATCTAACAGATCGAGCTGCTCGCGATTACGGATAATTAACTCAATATCCGGACGCTTAGCAAGCTGACGATAAATCGCTGAACCGACCATTCCGCGATGGCCCGCAATATAGACACGTTTCTTATTCATCATTAATTCTCCTGGGCAATTGCGACTTCATAACCATGTAATTTAAGCAGCGAATATTTCTTCGCTTCCTGCAGATCCTTTGCCATCATTTCCGCTACCATTTCCTGTAAGGTGATTTCTGGTTTCCAGCCCAGTTTTTCATGTGCACGGGAAGGATCGCCGAGCAGAGTTTCCACTTCTGCCGGGCGAAAATAACGCGGGTCCACGGCAATGATCACATCGCCGGGTTTCACCCCTGGCGCGTCATCACCGGTAACAGAAACCACAATCCCCTTCTCTTCCACACCGTTGCCTTCAAAACGCAGCGTGATACCCGCCTGCGCCGCCGCCATTTCGACGAACTGCCGCACGGAGTACTGCACGCCGGTGGCGATAACAAAATCTTCCGGCTTCTCCTGTTGCAGCATCATCCACTGCATTTTTACGTAATCTTTGGCATGGCCCCAGTCACGCAGGGAGTCCATATTGCCGAGGTACAGGCACGACTCCAGCCCCTGGGCGATGTTGGCAATTGCGCGGGTGATTTTGCGGGTGACGAAGGTTTCGCCGCGGCGCGGAGATTCGTGGTTGAACAGAATGCCGTTACAGGCGTACATTCCGTAAGATTCACGATAGTTAACGGTGATCCAGTAGGCGTACAATTTGGCGACGGCATACGGCGAACGCGGGTAGAAAGGCGTCGTCTCTTTCTGGGGGATCTCCTGTACCAGGCCGTAAAGTTCAGAGGTAGAAGCCTGGTAGAAGCGAATTTTCTTCTCCAGACCCAGGAAGCGAATGGCCTCAAGCAGGCGCAACGTTCCCATTGCATCGACGTCGGCGGTATATTCCGGCGACTCAAAAGAGACGGCGACGTGGCTCATAGCGCCAAGGTTATAAACTTCATCCGGCTGCACTTCACGCAGAATACGGGTCAGATTGGAGGTGTCCGTCAGGTCGCCGTAATGCAGATGAAATTTTGGATGGCGACCGTGAAGATCCTGATGAATATGATCCACCCGTTCTGTGTTAAAGGACGATGCGCGGCGTTTGATACCATGCACTTCATAACCTTTTTCCAACAAAAGTTCGGTCAGATAAGATCCATCCTGCCCGGTTACGCCGGTAATAAGAGCCACTTTTGACATTTCTTTATTCCTCAGTATTTATCAGAAATTATTCAGCCTGAACGCGTTCGCGTATCACAACCGCGGGATTACCCCGACAAACCACGTTAACAGGGAGCGATTTAAAAACACTGCTTCGTGCACCCACGACGGTGCCGTCGCCAATCGTGACGCCAGGGGCAACAAAGACATCGGTTGCCAGCCAGCATTTCTCGCCAATCACAATAGGCGTGGCGTTAATGGTGAAATGTTGACTTGCATGGTCGTGGCTCCCGGTGCATAAATAACTTTTTTGCGATATCACCGAATGTGCGCCAATGGTTATTTCACCGAGGGTATATAAATTGACGTCATCGCCGACCCACGCGTAATCACCTAAGGTTAATTTCCACGGATAGGTAATTTTTACTGACGGACGAATAACTACGTTTTTTCCTATTTTTGCCCCGAATAAACGTAATAAAAATGCCCGCCAGCGATACAATACTTGTGGCGACCAGGCAAATAATGTTGCCTGTACTGCCCACCACAATTGCACTTTAATAGCGTTGCCGCCCCGGAACCCTTTCGGCACCGAGAAACCGCTTAAATCTTGCATTGGTCTTCCTTATGTACTCTAAATAATTCGAGTTGCAGGAAGGCGGCAAGAGAGTGAATCCCCAGGAGCTTACATAAGTAAGTGACTGGGTGAACGAACGCATCCGCAGCACATGCAACTTGAAGTATGACGAGTATATTCAGCTTTTGTTATATAAGGCTTTCGTCTTTGAGGTAGTACGCTGGCGTAAATGCCAGGATAATTCTGCCCAGAAGCCAGGCACATGTAATATTTGCCGTTGGACTTTTTTGGCGTCAGCACACAATTCCATATTATTGGTGGTTGATACCCCACCCATGGAAAATTCAGACACCAGGCCATTGAGTTTTTTAAATGCATAACCTGCTTTATACATTTTGGCCGCCAGCGCGTAATCGGAAGAAACTTTATATTCCAGATCATAACGCCATTTCTTCAAGCCGGATACCGGGAAAAATATCGCCTGATGGCTGGCGGGCAGGCTGTGATAAATATACCAACCCGGTTTAGCACTACGCTTAATTTTATGCCCGTCGCCAAAATCCAGCAGCGCATCGCCGGTGATCATCACGTTATCTTTTTGCATTTTTAACTTACGGACAAAATTTGCGGCATCCTGATGAAAAATATCGCCCGAGTTGAGAAACAACGCGAACTTGCCTTGTGCCATCGCAATGCCTTTGTTCATGGCGTCGTAGATACCGTTATCTGGCTCGCTGACAAAGCGTAGGTTATAGATACCATTGAGATTTTCCAGATACTCACGGGTGCCGTCATTGGAGCCGCCATCGACAACAATCCATTCGAAGCTGATATCGTCCGCCTGCGCCAGATGCGCCAGCGAGGCATGTGTTTTGACTATCCCTTCGAGGTTACGAAACGCGACAGTGATTATGCTAAGCAACATGTTCTTATTCTTACCTCGTAATATTTAACGCTTTTCGCAAAATAAACGGACAGACGATTAAAAATGCATATTCCGGGCTAAATATCGAACCGGTAAAAAACAGCGATACCGGAGTAAAAAGATATAATTGCACGCGAAATTTGCGGTTATCACCAAAAGCGTTGATCATCATTTTTATCACTTTCCCCATGTACCACAGCGATAAAAACACCGCGAACCAGGAAAAATAAATAATCAGCAGATACAAACCATTGTCTATGGTTTTTCCGACATCCGCACCGTTAAATATTCCGAATGATGCGACATATTCATAAAGTGACCCAAACCTGACTACACCGTCAATATGGGTCAAAGAATAACCGACCATCACCAGCGGACCGACAATACGATAATACGATGACGATCCTTCCGTACCTAAATCGCCCAGACGGGTGGAAATATAAGGAAAGGCAATTACCACACCAACCAGGAATACAGCCAGAGAAATCAATGCTAACGGTAACTTTTTCTTAATCGCCTCTTTATTCAGATATTGAAATGCCCACTCCAGCAAATAAAACAGGATAAAGGTCATAACCCCTGAAAACGATCCGGATAATATTATCCCTGCGAGAATCATAGCATCGGTTTTAGGCGTTTTGATACCAAACTGTTTGATGCTGAGCCAAATTGAGATTAATGCCAGAGCGAAAAATGCCGGTTCGAAATAAAGTGCTGTCGTGCGCTTGCCGCCGAATTTGATGAAATTCAGCACATAGCTGTTGCTGTAAATCAGATATTTCGAAATCGACTCCATAATACTGCTGCCACCGGTGAGGATAATTTGCCCCATCTCCACCGCCGCCAGCGCCACCACCAGCCCGACCACCAGATAAAAGAAACGTAATATCTTGCGATGGTTGTGTGGCGAAATCGTTTTAAAGCGAATACTCCACACCATGCCAATAATGATCACAATATAGACAAACAGCATGGTTGAAGTGACGTATTTACTGGCATCCAACGACTGACCAAACAGGTAGTTAAACGCCGTGAGTCCCGCGCCAATCCCTAAGGCAATCATCAATTTTTTAACGCTGATGCGTTCTAAAAACAGCAGTAACAAGACAGGTAAAAAAGTGACGATGGTGATGGGGAAACTTTCGCCAAGCTGAGCGATTTTGACGTTAACCAGCAGGTAGATCAGCGGCAGCAGCAGGTAGCTACAGATTCTGATAGAAGTTGACATACTCCTCCAGCATCTGTTGTCCACTGTAGGCGGCGCGGCTGCGTTGGCTGAACTCAGCCAGCGTGGTACCAAATATCGCCTGCGCGATTTCCGGTTTGCTTAACTGCACCAGTTGCAGCACCTCTTCTTCGCTGACGGTTTTACCGCCGGATTTTTGCAACACTTCCCGCGCCGCATCGCTATGGGTGGCAATCACCGGCACGCCAATCGATAGCGCCTCACACAAAATCAGCGGGTAGTTATCGACGCGAGAACTGAACACCAGCGCATCCATCTGATTGAGCGCGCTCATCAACTTGCGCTTGTCAGTTTCAAAGCCGTGATTAACCACGTTGCCAGCGGTGAACGGCGAGAACTTACCAAAGGTATGCAGTTCAATTTTGTCGCCCAGCGCCATCATCTCACGCACCAGTTGCTGGTTAGTCTTGCCGTCGTAACGCAGGTCATGCGCCACCACCGCGATTTTCGGCTTGCCCTGGGTTTCGCGCACCGGAGGCAAGTCCGCCAGAATCGCTTCGGTTGCCATATCAATACCGTTATTGATAATCCGGCAACGCCCTGGCCCGTACAGACTATTGAAAGCATCAGCCACATGCTGGCTGGGGGAAATAAACTGACAGCCCAGCGCCAGCATCTCACGGAATAACTGGCGTTTGCCCGCCACCAGCTGGTGCGCCCGATCAATCTTCACCGGCGGATAATTATTTAAGGTCGGGCATTTCTGGCAGCCCGTTTTCCAGCCTTCGCAACCGTCGGTAAAGGCGCAGCGTCCGGTTACACTCCAGTGGTCGTGCAGCGTCCAGACCAGAGTGACGTCCGGTTTATGGTTTTTCACCTTTTCGCAAAAGCGCACCACGCTCTTAAGATTTAGCCAGTAGCTGTGCAGCACATGAAAATGCAGGACCACCGGACCCGGTGTACGAGTAATGGTGCGATATAACTCATTGAAATTGCCAAACAGATCGCGATTAAACAGACGAAACAACGCAATGTTCGCCATCGCGGTCATCCGCGGCGTATGTTTGATGACCTGCGGATAGTTCTGATGGCTGACGCTCTCTTTGCCGCCTTTGCCGTAGCCGTAGACAAAATGTGACGCCAGCCCCTGTTGCAGCGCACGCTGGTGAAGATCTAACGCCACACCTGCTGCCCCGCCTTCCGCCAGTCGCACATTAAATTGCAAAATATTCATTTGATTACCTTCACTCGCGCTTTTTCTCCCACCACCAGCGCGTTGTCCGGGACAGAGTCGAGCACCACGCTGCCCGCGCCCACGGTGACATTGTTACCAAGCGTGATATCACCAAGAATAATAACGTTGGCACCGAGTTCGACGCCGTTGCCAATGTGTGGACATGCCATGTTATCGGCCCCCCGATTGCCGATAGTGACGCCGTGGCGAATGGTGAAATCATCCCCCGCCACCACGTTTTTATTGATCACTACGGCGTAACCGTGATGGATAGTAAAGCGGCGGCCAATGGTCGCGGCGGCCTGGATTTCATAACCGAAAAAGCATTCGGTGATAATGCGATACAGCACCAGCAGCGGGGCCGCCCACAGATTGTTGAGGACGTTCTTTTTGCGCCACACCGAACAAAAATGAGCGACGCGATAGGCAAGTACCATGCAGCACGGGCGTAAACTCCAGCTGTTGGCGCGCAGATCTTCCAGCATCTTTAGCGCCCCCGAATACCATCAGCCAGACGTTTGCCGTTACGCACCGACAGCAGCGTCAACAAGGTGCGCCAGGTCATACGTTTATTGCGGATCTGGTAGAGGGTAAACAGCTGATATTTTTTACTGGCGCGGTCGAATTTGTCTTTGTGCTTGCGGTAAAAGTGGAAGTATCCGGAGAATTTTTTCGGTGACGAGGTGATCTGCATTTCGCCGTGATTGATATGCAGGATCTGCGTCGCCTCTTCCACTTTCCACGGTTCGCCGTACTCCACCACCATCCGCAGGAAGATGTCGTAATCCTGTGCTGCTTTCAGTTCGGTATCGAACAAACACTCTTTGAAACGCCATGCCCAGGTAAAGACCTGATTGCCAATGATATTGCGTTTATAAAACAGGCGGCGTGAGTACGGCGATTTGGGATACAGTGGTAAGCTTGCCGGTTGGGAATAAACTTCTCCCTGGCAAACGTAGTCGTTAGCGTACAAAAAGGCGTGTGTGACCAGTTGCTGTTTATGGGCGAGGAAGACGCTCAGGCGGTTGGGTGTCCATTCGTCATCGTCATCGATCCCGGTAATGTATTCCCCTTGCGCCAGCATAATCGCCTGGTTACGTACCGCGCACGCCCCGCTGTTAATGTCGTTGTGAATGTAGGTGATACGCGGATCGTTGAGGGCAGTGACGTACTGTTGCAGTTGTTCCCAGGAGGTGGAGCAATCATCCACGATGATCATCTCCCAGTTGCTGTAGTCCTGGCGCAGGACCGATTTTATCGCCCGAATCGCCAGTTGTTGGCGGTTCCAGGTCGGCATATAGATTGAAATCAGCGGATTGTCTTTCATAGGTTGTTCTCCCGGCTTATGAGCTGGTTTGCTTGCCGGATGCGGCGTGAGCGCCTTATCCGGCCTACGGGGCGGTGCGAATGCAGGCGTCGTTATTTCGCATCCGACTTATATTCGTATTCGTAATAGCCATAATCCTGATACGCGCTGGCGCGGCGGAAGATGGAGTTCAGAATCACCCCTTTCACCGGAATACCGTTTTGCTCAAAGCGGCTCAGACTAGTTTCCACTTCTTTCAAGGTGTTGACCGCATAACGCGCTACCATTAACGTGGTTCCGACATGACGACCAACAATTGCCGCATCGGTCACTGCCAGAATCGGCGGCGTATCAATCAACACCAGGTCATAGTTTTTACTCGCCCAGTTCACCAGTTCGGCAAAGCGTTCGCTCATCAACAGTTCAGAAGGATTTGGCGGCACCTGACCGCGCGGGATCAGGTCAAATTTGGCAATAGAGGTCGGTTTAGCAGCGGTAGTAATATCGCCCTGACCAATCAGAATTTCCGACAGGCCATTAACGTTATTAGTGCCCAGCAGCTCGTGGGTGTAGCCTTTGCGCATATCACAGTCGATCAACAACACCCGTTTAGTGGTCTGGCTGATCACCGCCGCCAGGTTGGCGCAGACAAAGGTTTTACCAATTGACGGGCTAACCCCGGTCATCATCAACACATTGTTCTGCGCCTGCATCATCGCGAAGTGCAGACTGGTACGCAGGCTACGGATGGCTTCAATCGCCAGATCGGTTGGATTCCCCACTGCCAGTAGCTGGCTCTGTTTATAGCGTTTAACCCCTTTGATGGTTTTGACGCTATCGCGCGCTTTCTGCCACTCCGACAGCGGGATGCTGGCATAGACGCTGATTCCGTGTTCTTCCAGCACTTGCGGGCTTTCGATACCGCGATTAAACAACGAGCGCAGCAGCACACCCACGATAGAGAGCATCAGGCCAAGGATAATCGCGCCGAGGATAATCAGCCCTTTCTTCGGTTTTAGCACGCCAGGCTGGGTGATTGCCGGGTCAACAATGCGCACATCGCCGACGGTGCTGGCTTCGGTGATTTTCAGCTCCTGCTCTTTATTCAGCAGTTGCATATAGACCTGCTGACCAGACTCGACATCGCGGGTCAGGCGCACAATCTCCTGCTGGGTTTTCGGCATCGCCGTTACGCGACCGTTAAGTTTGGCTTTCTCTTCTTCCAGCGCCTGACGTTTCTCCAGCAGCGTGCGGTACGCCGGGTGAACTTTGGTGTACAGCTTGGAGATTTCCGCCTCTTTAAAGGTCAGTTCGTTCAACTGCGCGTCGATGTTCACCATCGAATCGAGCACCGCTTTCGCTTCAAGCGGCAGATCAACAGAATCTTTATCCTGACGGAAGGCATTCAGTTTGTTTTCGGCAACATCGAGGCGGCTACGTACTTCCGGTAACTGTTGCGCGAGGAAAGCGAGGCTTTTCGACGCTTCCGCCGATTTGCGCTCAATATTTTGTTCCTGATAGTTACGGGCGATGCTGTTAAGAATGTCGCGGATCTGTTCGCGATCTTCACCGGTATAAGTCAGGCTCAGTACGCCTGCGTCTTTGCCGTTCTCCGTTACCGTCAGGCTGTTTTGCAGTTGGTTGATCATCCCCAACGTGGAGTATTTGGTGACGGTAAACTCACTGCCCGGGCGGGCGTGAATGGCTTCAACCATCAGCGTGACGCCTTCTTTTTTCAGCATCTGGCCCGCTTGCCCACGGGCGCTAAAGCCGCCATCACTGCTCAGGGTGTAGTTTTTATTGTCCAGCACATTAAGCGTAAACACCTGGTCCGCCATCTCTTTCGGGCGGTTAAAGGTAGTCACTTTCACCGTCTCGTTCTGGCGTCCCATCAGTCGATCCCAGCCCGCCCCGAAAATCGGGAACGTGTTTTTGCTCACTGCAATATCGAGGTCGAGATCGTCCACCGTTTTACCAAGCACCAGACGCGAACGAATCAACTGGATCTCGGCGTCCGATGCAGGCGGTTTGTTGGCTAATGCCGAACCAATGTCCTGCACTAACGAATTGCCGCTGTTTTGCTCGATTTGTACCAGTGCGTCGGCACTATAAATCGGCGTGGCGAAGAAGGTGTAAACCACGGCACAGAGGGCAAATACAGCGGTGATGCCAATCACCCACCAGCGCGCTTCAATGACGGTGCCGACCAGGCGACCAATATCGATTTCATCACTGCCCGTTACCGGAGCGGCATGTTGTTTTACTTTTTCTGTCATTCTTATACCTGCTCTGCGTTCAATGCCTGCGCCCACTGGCGGGCAGACCGTTCAAGTAATGTGTACACCGCTGCAAACGTTTCCCGGCTTTTGCGATACGGATCGGGGATTTCACATTCGTTATCCCAGTGACCAAACAGCATCACTTTGCCGCGCATCTCAGGTGCCACCTCGCATAAGCGTTCGATATGGCGCTTTTCCATGGTCAAAATCAGGTCATAGTTGCGACACAGGCGGCGGCTGATTTGTCGTGCACAGTGGCCTTCCAGAGACAGTTGATGTTCTGCGGCGACGCTGATAGCAGTAGGGTCAGCGCCCTTACCGACCAGCGCGCCGAGTCCAGCGGACTCCACTTTCAGTTCCGGGTGATAACGTTGCAGTAAGCGTTCCGCCGTCGGGGAACGGCAAATATTGCCGACACAGACAACTAATATGTTGTTAAACATGACGATTACCAGTTATGAATGTCGCTGGCTGTATCCGTCATGTAACGGACACCGCTAATAGTTGGCAGCAACTGATTGATCAGACGGTTCCAGCGGGAAACCGGGGCGGTAGTGACATACACCACGTCATAAGGTTGCAGGCGGAATTCTGTCGCCATCACCAGCGACGTCGCATCGGACATATCCAGCTGGTAGATATTGGCAATCTTGCCGTTACGCCCGCCCTCGCCTTTCAGCGGACGAATGACAAAGATGCCGCTGGCGTTGGAGGTGGTCATGTCGATACCTTCAGCATTACCCAGGGCTTCAGTCAGGGTCATACCGCTAAAGTCCATTTTCAGGGTGCTCTGTTTCTTCACTTCACCCATCACAAATACTTTCAGATCATCATTACGCGGCACATAGAGAATATCGCCGGGATAAAGCAGTCGGTTCTGATTGAGGTCGCCGTTTTGCATCAGCGCCTGCAAAGAAATGCGTTCTTCACGACCATTGTGTGTTAGCACCACGTTGCGCCAGTCAGCGGTGTCGGTCAGGCCACCTGCGGCGTTGATGGCGTCGAGAATGGTCAGTGGTACGTTGGTGATCGCCTGTTGACCGGATTTATTCACCTGACCTGAGATATAGGCCTTTTGTGAGCGGAAGGCGGCGATATTAACGTCCACCTGCGGATCAGCGATGTACGTCGCTAAGCGCCCGGTAATATCACTGCGGATTTCAGCGAGCGTTTTCCCGACTACGTGAACCTTGCCGATATACGGGTAAAACATAGTGCCGTCAGGCTGTACCCAGTTGCCGGTGTCGCTGGAACTGCGGTACTGACCGGCTGGCGTGGTGAGTTCCGGGTGATCCCAGACGGTGACATTAAGAACGTCCCCCGGCCCGACGCGATACTGGTAATTCGCGATCTCGCTTTCCAGCGTCATATTGGGGCGCGCTACATTCGGGCGTGGGCGTAATTGGTCAATCAGGCGCGGGGTCAGCGGATAAACATTCACCATTTTGTCGAGATCGAAATCAGCGTCCTGCTGTTTGATGACGTCTTTACCCATCGTCGACATATTGCTGCCCGGAAGTACTGTGCAACCGCTTATCAAGGTTACTGACACCAATAATGGCATCAATTTCATTTTGGATTTCATCATTGTTTATTTATCACTTTGGCAGAGTAATTATCCTGTGCACTATTAATAGCAATGTCGCCATGCACATTTACCTTGCAGTTAATTGAATAAAAATTTAACTGGCATCAGTCCTAAAAAAATTGATTTCATCCGCAGGCTATTGACAGAATAATTCAGACTGGTCTTTCAGGCATCCAGACACGCTACCGCCCCTGGCTTTCTAGCTACCAATACACTGATTTAGCTTAATTTTTCAAACCCTCTCAACATCCAGTCGTTGATGAGAAAGGGTTATTGCGGAAATTAACTTCCGAATATAAGGTGACATTATGGTAATTGAATATTGGCTCTCCAATAATGCAGGAGGAAGTGTTACAGCTAACGGAATAGCAGGCAAGGTAACAATTCGGCAATTGGCTATTTTTAAGAATTATATTAAGTGTCATTCAATATGGTTTTTAGGAGTTTCTTTAGGTTGACAATATTTAATATTGCGCCTCCACATGCGATATTTCTTAAATAATGTTTTATTATTACCACTTTTAATTCAGGGATAATGTGAGGTTATTACCCTCAAATAATATGAGATAAATAGTGCTGCAACATTGCATTTTTGCCCCGATTTATCCATGATCGAATTGTGACATTTGTCATACAACGAATAGGTTTTGTACTTACTATGGAATGGATTGCCGATCCGTCTATCTGGGCCGGGTTAATCACGCTGATTGTGATCGAACTGGTCCTCGGCATTGATAACCTGGTCTTTATTGCCATCCTCGCCGAAAAACTACCGCCGAAGCAGCGCGACCGCGCACGGGTTACCGGGCTGCTGCTGGCGATGTTAATGCGCCTGTTACTGCTGGCGTCAATCTCCTGGCTGGTCACCCTGACTCAACCGCTGTTCAGCTTCCGCTCGTTTACCTTTAGCGCCCGCGACTTAATCATGCTGTTTGGTGGTTTCTTCCTGTTGTTCAAAGCCACGATGGAGCTGAACGAACGGCTGGAAGGGAAAGACAGCAATAATCCCACACAACGCAAAGGTGCGAAGTTCTGGGGCGTGGTGACGCAAATTGTGGTACTGGACGCCATTTTCTCACTCGACTCAGTGATTACCGCCGTCGGGATGGTCGACCATTTACTGGTCATGATGGCCGCCGTGGTTATCGCTATCAGCCTGATGTTGATGGCCAGCAAGCCGTTAACGCAATTTGTTAACAGTCACCCGACGATCGTTATTCTCTGCTTAAGCTTCCTGTTGATGATTGGCTTTAGCCTGGTGGCAGAAGGTTTCGGCTTCGTCATTCCGAAAGGCTACCTGTACGCTGCCATTGGTTTCTCGGTGATGATCGAGGCGCTCAATCAGTTGGCTATCTTTAACCGGCGACGTTTTCTTTCCGCTAACCAGACGCTGCGCCAGCGGACTACCGAAGCGGTAATGCGCCTGCTTAGCGGGCAAAAAGAAGATGCGGAACTGGACGCCGAAACCGCGTCCATGCTGGTGGATCATGGTAACCAGCAGATCTTTAATCCGCAGGAACGGCGGATGATTGAGCGGGTACTAAATCTTAACCAGCGTACCGTCAGCAGCATTATGAAGTCGCGCCACGATATTGAGCATATCGATCTCAACGCGCCGGAAGACGAGATCCGCCAGTTGCTGGAGCGAAATCAGCATACGCGGCTGGTGGTTACCGACGGTGATGACGCAGAAGATTTGCTCGGTGTTGTTCACGTTATCGACCTGCTACAACAGTCTCTGCGCGGCGAACCGCTCAACCTGCGGGTGTTGATTCGCCAGCCGCTGGTGTTCCCGGAAACCTTGCCGTTGTTACCTGCCCTGGAGCAGTTCCGTAATGCCCGCACGCACTTTGCTTTTGTGGTGGATGAGTTTGGCTCGGTGGAAGGGATTGTGACATTAAGTGACGTCACTGAAACCATTGCCGGTAACTTACCGAACGAAGTGGAAGAGATCGACGCCCGCCATGATATTCAGAAGAATGCGGACGGTTCCTGGACGGCGAATGGTCATATGCCGCTGGAGGATCTGGTGCAATATGTGCCGCTGCCGCTGGATGAAAAACGTGAATATCACACCATTGCCGGGCTGTTGATGGAGTATTTGCAGCGTATTCCAAAACCTGGCGAAGAAGTTCAGGTGGGGGATTATTTGCTTAAAACGTTGCAGGTAGAAAGCAATCGCGTGCAGAAGGTGCAGATTATACCGCTGCGTAAGGATGGCGAGATGGAGTACGAGGTGTGATGGTATCGGTCATTTTACCCGATGCTGCGTAACGCCTTATAACTTCAGCAATGAAGCGTTGTCTGTGGTACATGGACATCACAGCGGGGGTGTGGGCCCGGGTTGCCAGGGTGGTGGCGATTGAGCCACCCTGGCACGTTCACCGGCTTGAGCGTTCCATAGTAACGAGGAACATCAAGTGAACGGAACAGCCTTCGATCTTACATATTCAGAATATAATGATGCCGCCACGAACGCCTGATGCGACGCTTTACGCGTCTTATCAGGCCTACAGGACTGGTCACCTGGTAACCTACATCTTCTCAAGCAACTTCTTCACATCTTTGCCATTACGGGAATCTTTATTCCGCTCGGCCCAGTCATTCAGGCGACGTTTCGCTTCGTCCTGTAGATGTTTGCGCAGTAACTGATCCACTTGCAGGCTGTAATTGAGTTGCTGCCAGTTGCCATAAACCCGCAGCGGTACTGGCGTTTCTTTCAGGAAATCAATCAGTTTGCTTTCCCCGTTCCAGCCACCCACGACCCGAATATCAAACTGGGTGTCGCAGGTTTGATCTGCCAGATTCAACATGCCTTCCCCTGTCAGCGCCAGCACAGGCGATTGACCTTGCATGTCGTTTAACGTCACGACGCCATCCTTCAACGTCAAATCGGTGGTAAAGCGGTCAAGCCGCGTCACGTTATCAAAGTTTTCAGCGGCCTTCACATCACCGCCATTACGCTCTACCGCTTGCTGAATCATCTGCTGGAAGTTCATCCCTTCCATGCGCGTGTCGGTCATTTCGACATGTGCCTGTCCTTGCCAGTTGTGGCGGAATGCGTCGGCATCTATGTCAGCACCGGAGAAATCACCAGCCAGTGACATTTTTCCGGTCAACGAAATCGGATAGTTAAACGCCTTCAGAATGGTACCAATCTCAACGTTTTCCAGCCGTGGCTGGAAGTTTATCCGCGGATTTATTGATGTCGCGTCCAGCGTGCCCGGCAGTGAAACCTGTCCACCGTTAAGCTCGCCCTGTAGTTGAGTAATTTCCAGCAGACCCGACTTGTTGGTCATTTGCGTGGCAACATCTGTAAAATTCATTCCGCGCCAGCGCACGTTACTGGCCTGCAACAAAATATCAGCCGTAAAGCCTTGCAGTCCCTGATAGGCCGGTTCATCAATACGCGAAGAAATAACCGGGCGCGGCAACGTTGATTGGCTCTGCCCCTGCTGCGCGGCACCGTTTTCACCATTCGCGGTTTCATTAAGCGGGATGAGGTTGTCAAGATTCAGTTGCGGGAATTGCAGCCTCAGCTGCCATTCCGGTTTCTCTGTCAGCGTAACCTGTGCTTGCCCGCTCAGCGTACTGTCATTGGCGGTCAAACTAATTTGGTTAAATGAAAGGCGTTTATGTGACTCCTGCCACTGGGCCTGGAAACTCCCCTGCCCCTGAATACCTTGTTTTGGTAAATCTGCACCCTGCAACTGCCAGTTAATTTGTTCAATAGCCGCCGTTAAATCATGCGGATAATCAGAAGCATCTACCGTACCGTTAAGGGATATCGTGAGATCGCGCTGATCGCGATTAACCCGCCCGGAGAACTCAAATGAGCCACGATGTTGGGGATCTTGTTCCATTTGCAGGCGGATATTGCGGATTGTCACCTGCTCGTCATCTTCATGCTGGAACACCAGAACGCTGTCCGCCACCTTAAGACTGGATATATCAAACGACCATCCGCGATCGTCTGACAGATCCGGCAAGGTATTGTCGCGCGGTGCAACCGGAGCGTCTTCACTGCGCACCGCTTCCGTCTGCGGCGTCAGTTGGATCACTGCCCCTTTTAGCATCACCTGCTTAACGCTCAGTTGATGACTCAGTAGTGGTAAAAGCGCCACGTCCAGGCGCATGTTGTCGGCGCGAACCAGTGGCTGGGTCGCGCCCTGGGCGGTGAGAGACATTCGCCCGGAGAGGATACTAAGCTGCGGCCAGACGTGCCAACGCAGTGGCCCGTCGAGCTGCAATTGATAACCGCTACGTGCAGCAACTTGCTTGACCATATAGTCGCGGAAATCATTCGGATTCACCAGCAACACTAACGCAGATAATCCGGCCACCAGCACGACCAGGAGTATCATCAGCGTCGTCAGAAATCGTCTCATGGTATCCTCAATGGGCCTGAATTAGTCTTTATCGATTCGGCTGGCTACCGCGCCCTGCTGGTTGCGATATTTCGCATCTTCACGGCGGTTGTAAGGTCGCGCCGCCGGGCCGGAAAGCGGCTCAAAGCTCAGCGCACCAATTAACATGCCCGGACGCAGCGCCAGCGGCAGCTTACCGGAGTTGTAGAACTCCAGCACAATGCAGCCAGACCAGCCCGGATCGATGCGGTGCGCGGTGACGTGCACCATCAGCCCCAGACGCGCCAAAGAGGAACGCCCGTCCAGCCAGCCCACCAGATCGGCTGGCAGCGTCACCGACTCCAGCGTCACCGCCAGCGCCAGCTCTCCTGGGTGAAGATAGAACGCCTCGCCCTCGTCGAGAACGATCTCATCGCTCATCACGCGGTCGAGCGCGGCGCTCACTTCATCTTTGGGACCGCTCAGATCGATAAACGCTGCCGTGTGACCACGGAAGGTACGAAATTTATTGCCCAGGCGTACATCCACCGTCGCGCCGTTAATACGCTCCACTGGCGGACGTGGGTTGATCGACAAACGGCCTTCATCAAGCCAGGCTTCAATATCTCGGTCACACAGACGCATGGCATTTTCTCCTTTCGCGCATCACTCCCTTAACGCCAATTACGTCAAGGGCATACCAGGTTATCACTGAACGGTACACAATTTATCAAGCTTATTCAAAGAACTGACTTATTTTCGCTTTCAATATATCGATCGCAATGCGGTTTTTCCCGCCGCGCGGCACGATAATGTCCGCATATTGTTTAGAAGGCTCAATGAATTGCAGGAACATCGGACGCACGGTTTTTTGATATTGCGCCATCACTGAATCCATTGAACGCCCACGCTCGTTAACGTCACGCTTGATGCGGCGCATCAGGCAGATATCCAGCGGGGTATCAACGAAAATTGAGAAGTTAAGTTCGTCACGCAAACGCGCATCCGTCAGCAGCAAAATGCCTTCGAGAATGATGACCTTCTTCGGCTCAACCGTCACCGTTTCTTTCATACGCGTATGTTCAACATAGCTGTAAACCGGCAGGTCAATTGCCGAGCCGCGTTTCAACGCTTGTAAATGCTCAAGCAGCAGGCTGTGATCCATCGCGCTGGGATGGTCGTAGTTGGTCTTAACGCGTTCTTCCATCGACAGATGGCTTTGATCTTTGTAATAGCAGTCTTCGGGAATTACGCCGATGTGTTCATCACCGACTTGCTCACGTAATTCACGATAAAGGGTACTGGCAATAAGACTCTTGCCGGAAGCCGATGCGCCAGCGATACCGATAATGACGCACTGATGAGACTGATCAGTCATATATTTAGCGACCTGATTAACCTGGATGTTAGGAAGGGGGCGACGAAGCGCCAAACGCGGCAATTATAGGGATTTCATCCGCCTGATACCAGTCGAATAGCGTTGCCGTGCGCTCAGAGTTAATTGTTGACGAAGAATTCCCGGTGGCAAATTACGTTGATCAGTTTTATACAAGGTAAAAAATGTTATACGCAGTTGCGCAAATCATCCGCCTTTACGTCACTTTATGAGCAATTCGCATATAAAATGTAAAACTTTTGTACTAGCATAAACACAGAAACGAATACTGGCGACCAGGTCTTGCGGATAAAGCGGTAATGAGCAAACAATCACAGCATGTATTAATTGCCCTGCCCCACCCGCTGCTTCACCTGGTCAGTTTAGGTTTAGTCTCGTTTATCTTTACCCTTTTCTCGCTTGAGCTTTCGCAGTTTGGCACCCAACTCGCCCCACTGTGGTTCCCGACGTCCATCATGATGGTGGCGTTTTATCGCCATGCCGGGCGCATGTGGCCGGGAATTGCGCTGAGCTGTTCGCTGGGAAATATCGCCGCATCCATCCTGCTTTTTTCCACCAGCTCGCTGAACATGACCTGGACGACCATCAATATTGTTGAAGCCGTGGTCGGGGCAGTGCTGCTACGTAAATTGCTGCCGTGGTATAACCCCTTGCAAAATCTGGCTGACTGGCTGCGTCTGGCACTCGGCAGCGCCATTGTTCCACCTCTGTTGGGGGGTGTTCTGGTTGTCCTGCTGACACCCGGAGACGATCCTCTCAGGGCATTTTTGATATGGGTACTGTCAGAATCCATCGGCGCTCTGGCACTGGTGCCGCTGGGATTGTTATTTAAACCGCACTATCTGCTGCGCCATCGCAACCCACGGTTGCTTTTTGAGTCGCTGCTCACGTTAGCCATCACACTGACGTTAAGCTGGCTTTCGATGCTGTATCTGCCGTGGCCTTTTACTTTCATTATTGTGCTGTTGATGTGGAGCGCCGTGCGCCTGCCACGAATGGAAGCCTTTTTGATCTTCCTTACCACGGTGATGATGGTGTCGCTGATGATGGCCGCGGATCCCTCCCTGCTTGCTACGCCGCGTACGTACCTGATGAGCCATATGCCGTGGCTACCGTTTTTGCTGATCCTGCTGCCCGCCAACATCATGACGATGGTGATGTATGCCTTTCGTGCGGAACGCAAACACATTTCCGAAAGCGAAACCCGTTTTCGAAACGCGATGGAATATTCCGCCATCGGCATGGCATTAGTGGGCACCGAGGGACAATGGCTGCAATCCAACAAAGCACTCTGCCAGTTTCTCGGTTACAGTCAGGAAGAGCTGCGTGGACTCACCTTTCAGCAACTGACCTGGCCGGAGGATCTCAATAAAGATCTCCAACAGGTTGAAAAGCTGATAAGCGGTGAAATAAACACCTATTCAATGGAAAAACGTTACTACAACCGCAATGGCGATGTTGTCTGGGCGTTGCTTGCCGTCTCTCTGGTGCGCCACACGGATGGCGCGCCGCTCTATTTTATCGCTCAGATTGAAGACATTAACGAGCTAAAACGCACCGAACAGGTCAATCAGCAACTGATGGAGCGCATCACTCTGGCTAACGAAGCGGGCGGGATTGGCATCTGGGAGTGGGAGTTGAAGCCGAATATTTTTAGCTGGGATAAGCGGATGTTCGAGCTGTATGAAATTCCTCCACATATCAAACCGAACTGGCAGGTGTGGTACGAGTGCGTGCTGCCAGAAGATCGCCAGCATGCCGAAAAAGTGATTCGTGATTCGTTGCAATCACGCTCGCCCTTTAAACTGGAATTTCGCATTACCGTAAAAGACGGTATTCGCCATATCCGCGCCCTCGCCAACCGGGTACTGAATAAAGAAGGCGAAGTCGAACGTCTCCTCGGCATTAATATGGATATGACTGAGGTTAAACAGCTTAACGAGGCATTGTTTCAGGAAAAAGAGCGCCTGCACATTACGCTGGACTCCATCGGCGAAGCCGTGGTCTGTATTGATATGGCGATGAAAATTACCTTTATGAATCCAGTGGCGGAGAAGATGAGCGGCTGGACGCAGGAAGAAGCGTTAGGTGTTCCGCTCCTGACGGTGTTGCATATTACTTTTGGCGACAACGGACCATTAATGGAGAACATTTACAGTGCCGACACCTCACGTTCCGCGATCGAACAAGATGTGGTGTTGCACTGTCGGAGCGGCGGCAGTTACGACGTGCATTACAGTATTACGCCGTTAAGTACTCTGGACGGCAGCAATATTGGTTCGGTTCTGGTGATTCAGGACGTTACCGAATCACGCAAAATGCTGCGCCAGCTGAGCTACAGCGCCTCCCATGATGCACTGACGCATCTCGCCAATCGCGCCAGTTTTGAGAAGCAACTGCGTATCCTGCTGCAAACGATAAACAGTACACATCAGCGACATGCCCTGGTGTTTATCGATCTTGATCGCTTTAAAGCGGTGAATGACAGCGCCGGGCATGCGGCGGGCGACGCTTTGCTGCGCGAACTGGCGTCGTTGATGCTGAGTATGCTGCGCTCCAGTGACGTGCTGGCGCGGCTCGGTGGTGATGAATTTGGTCTGCTGCTGCCAGACTGCAATGTTGAAAGCGCTCGTTTTATCGCTACACGTATTATCAGTGCTGTGAATGACTATCACTTTATATGGGAAGGCCGGGTACATCGGGTAGGTGCCAGCGCCGGGATTACCTTGATCGATGACAACAATCATCAGGCGGCAGAAGTGATGTCGCAGGCTGATATCGCCTGTTATGCCTCCAAAAATGGTGGCCGGGGCCGGGTGACGGTTTACGAACCGCAGCAAGCTGCCGCACATAGCGAACGGGCGGCGATGTCGCTTGATGAACAGTGGCGGATGATTAAAGAGAATCAGTTGATGATGATCGCCCACGGTGTCGCTTCGCCACGGATCCCGGAAGCGCGTAATTTGTGGCTGATTTCACTTAAGCTCTGGAGTTGCGAAGGCGAGATTATTGATGAACAAACATTTCGTCGTAGCTTCAGCGATCCGGCACTTAGCCATGCTCTTGACCGACGGGTATTCCACGAATTTTTCCAGCAGGCCGCAAAAGCGGTTGCCAGTAAAGGCATAAGCATCGCCCTCCCCCTTTCCGTTGCCGGTTTGAGTAGCGCCACGCTGGTGAATGATCTGCTTGAGCAGCTGGAAAATAGCACTCTACCACCACGGTTATTACATCTGATTATTCCGGCTGAAGCGATTTTAGATCACGCAGAAAGCGTGCAAAAACTGCGGCTGGCGGGATGTCGGATAGTGCTCAGCCAGGTGGGCCGCGATCTGCAAATCTTCAACTCGCTGAAAGCGAATATGGCAGATTACCTGCTACTTGATGGTGAGTTATGCGCCAACGTGCAGGGTAATTTGATGGATGAGATGCTGATTACGATTATTCAGGGGCACGCTCAGCGACTCGGGATGAAAACCATCGCCGGGCCAGTCGTTTTACCCTTAGTGATGGATACGCTTTCTGGCATCGGCGTCGATCTGATTTATGGTGAGGTGATTGCCGATGCCCAACCGCTGGATTTGCTGGTGAATAGCAGTTATTTCGCGATTAACTGAGGGAGCGTTTGCCCATTGCCTGATGCGACGCTAACGCGTCTTATCAGGCCTACAAATCGCTCATTCCGCAAGGCGCTCGCACCGCTTCCGGCGACCAACGTCATGCTTCGTCTGGCTGCCAGCCTTCCGTATACCAGATATGCAACAGCGCATAAGAACGCCAGGGCTTCCAGCGCTCGGCATAACGGCGGATTTGCGCCGGTGTCATTCCCGGAAATCGCTGTTTAATCAGATAATCATCCGGCAGGAAAACATCTTTCGCCTGCCAGCCACGCAAAGCAAAATAATTCGCCGTCCAGCTCCCGATACCCGGAAAAGTTTGCAGCGTTTTCATCGCCTGCTCCACATCGCCCGGTATTGTCATTGGTAAGGTGCCCTCCAGCGCCGCATTTGCCAGATGAATCAGCGCCTCTGCCCGTTTCAACGGCATACCTAACGCTTTTAATGCCTGCGGGTCTGCTGCTGCCAGCCGCTGAGGCGTGGGGAAGCAGATATACTCCGGAAAATCATCCAGCCGTTCGCCATAAAGCTGTGCCACTCTGGCGGTCAATTTTGCCGCCATCGCCACGCTCACCAGTTGGCCTAAAATCGCCCGCACGCCCTGCTCAAAAGCATCAACACTGCCGGGTAAACGCAATCCGGGCCGCGCCGCGCCTAACTTGCCCAACGCACCGTTAACAATCTGCGGGTTACATTGCAGATCAAGCAGGCGGCTCATTTTCGCCAGACACTCAGCGGCAACGGGTTCTAAACCTACACTTAAATTTATGTGCAGAGTATGGCGGGCTATATCCGGAACAGCAGTCACCACGCCGCGATATTCGCCCACCGCCAGACTACGGGCATAATAACTGTCCGCGACCGTTTCCACACCGCTCACCGCACGGGCGGCGAGAAATCCCAACATCCACGACCAGTCATACGGCGACTGCCAGTTCAGGGTATACATCGCATCTCCTTATTCATCCGCTTTCAGCATAAACGTTATTCAGACGCTACGCTTTGCTTTCATATTCCGGTTGTCGCGACGGCAACATTTCGCTAAAGTCACGCCCCTTCTTCACCGGCATGGGGATTAATTCGTGTTTATTGGTTTTGATTACGGTACAGCAAACTGTTCAGTGGCGGTCATGCGTGACGGTAAACCGCAATTACTGAAAATGGAAAACGACAGCACGCTGCTGCCTTCAATGCTTTGTGCGCCAACGCGTGAAGCGGTAAGCGAATGGTTGTACCGCCATCATGATGTTCCGGCAGACGACGATGAAACGCAGGCGCTGTTGCGTCGGGCGATTCGTTATAACCGCGAAGAAGATATCGATGTTACGGCGAAAAGCGTGCAGTTCGGACTTTCCTCACTGGCACAGTACATTGATGATCCGGAAGAAGTGTGGTTTGTGAAATCACCAAAATCGTTCCTCGGTGCCAGCGGCTTAAAACCGCAGCAGGTAGCGCTGTTTGAGGATCTGGTCTGCGCAATGATGTTGCACATTCGCCAGCAGGCGCAGGCACAGCTGCCAGAAACGATTACTCAGGCGGTGATCGGTCGCCCTATCAACTTCCAGGGGCTTGGCGGCGATGAAGCAAACACCCAGGCGCAGGGGATTCTGGAACGCGCGGCGAAGCGTGCCGGGTTTAAGGATGTGGTATTCCAGTACGAGCCGGTAGCGGCAGGGGCGGGGTGCGAAACGGGCCTGTACGGCGAGGGCAACCGCA
>OBZR01000037.1_pt1 | contig 102456 bp, 59 predicted proteins | sample 1495541 | NCBI WGS metagenome assembly OBZR01 (sample SAMEA2580240, study PRJEB22360) | human gut metagenome | biome: human gut; feature: human-associated habitat; material: faeces | place: Denmark | collected 2008/2010 | reverse complement strand
GGCAGCCGCCGCAATAGTTGACGCCCGGCTTGTGGCCTTTATGGCATTCAGAGCAAGGAAGTGCTCCCTCATGCTGGCCGTGAGGATTCACCTCATATCTGCCGTCTGTCTTTTTGATCATGGCCTGATACTCACCGTGACAAGAAGCGCAAATATCCAAATCGCCGCTGGTTTTCAATTTGTTGTCGGGAGTATGACAATCTGCGCACTTCATACCTCTGGCAACATGTCTGTCAGCGAGATAAGGGCCTGCGTCAGCAGCAAAAGCAGTCGACCCAGCTTGGAAAGAAAGAAGAAGTAAAACCAATACTTTTTTCATTGTTATCTCCGAAGAGGCAGGGGACGAACCCCTGCCGATTCAGGATTTATTAAAGTGTCGTATCGGGAAGGCCGGCGACATTCTTACCTACATGACGACCGTAGACTAAACATTCGGTCAGGTTTCCGCCGCCCTGATAAACGAACTTCAGTGCGGAAGCGATTTCGCCGACGCTGTAAAGGCGAGGAATCGGTGTACCGTCCCAAGCAAGGACTCGTCTGTCTGCGTCTGCCAGTAAGCCGCCCTTGGTATTCGGACCGCCGGCAACCAACGGCATGGCATAGAACGGACCCTGTTCGATTTTGCCTAATGTAGCGGGTCTGCGGCCGAAGTCTGCGTCTTTCTTGTCATCGCAGAACTTATTGAAGCGAGTGACTTGTTCAACCAAATTGGCGGGGATCATGCGGCCCTTGTTTTCCGGATGCTGTTTGATCTTATTGGCAAGTTCTTCGATGGAGTCTGCCTTGAGGATCAAGCCGGAAGCAATCGGTTTTTCGTTCTTTTCGTCCCAATCGATGAAGCCGTATCCGACGGTGGAAATGCCGAGGCCGACCAGAGGTTTGCTTGTGCGAAGTTTTTCATCAAAGATCATCCAAGACGGAGTTCTCGGATAACTCAGAGAAGAAATATCAAATGTCACAGCAGCTTTATAGAAGAAGTAGCGGCTGGGATTATCTGTAACCTTAGTTTCTGCTTCGTAGCGGTTGCCGTAGTTGTCAACCACGATGGAGTTTGCAGAACCGACAGCCGGTGTGATGGAGCCGATACGCATTCCGTTGTAGCGAGTTTGTGCCGGAACGATGACACGAGCGGCAGATTTACCTACTTTCTGTAAACCGGCACCTGCTGCCATGCCCATGGCAATACCGTCACCTGTGTTAGAAGTCGTACCGTAGAAAGCCCATCCGTCTACACCCGGACCTTCCAAGAAGGCTTGACGCATCGGTTTGTTGTATTCATAACCGCCGGAGCAAAGTACAACAGCTTTCTTGCCGCGGAAATAAACTGGTTTGCCGTTCTGAGTAGCGACGACTCCGACAACTTCACCCTTTGCATTCTTCAGGAGACTGCAGGCAGGTGTCTCATAGTAAACCTTGATATTGTCGCCCTGTTTTTTAACACCTTCTTCAAGGCAGCGCCAGAAAGCCTCACCGGAACTAGTTTCTTCCTTCGGACTATCAACCGATTTCTGGTTGAAGTTCTTCATGCGTTTTTGATAGGTTGCACGATAAGCATTGTATTTGCATTCTTTAGCGCCGGGGAAATTCGGGAAGGAAGCCTTATTGAATCCGGGCTGGCTGCCGCCGATGAAAGCCGGGTCCAAGCTCTGCAGGAATTCAAGGTTTGTCGGAGAGAGGTCTGCCCAGAGCTGAGCCAGACCTTCTGAGTATTCAGGGATTTCGCCTTCTTCTTTCCAGTCGATGTTTTCACCGGAGAACATAGCCTGGGCGTAGTCCTTTAAAGCCTTCGGGTCACCGTCTTTGAACGGGCAGTGGAAAATACCGCCGGACATACGGGTATTGCTGTAGTGATGATTCTGAGGATTCTTTTCCAGGATGATGACTTTTGCACCGTTCTGTGCTGCCACTATACCGGTTGTTGCACCGGCGCCGCCGAAACCGACGATCACAACATCAGCTTCCCCGTCCCACTTGGCGGGAAGGCCGTTCTGCGGAGCGGGAGCTGCCATTACGGGAGCGACTCCGGCGGAAACAGCACCAGCTACTGCGCCCTTAATAAAAGAACGGCGGGATGTTACGACAGATTTGGACATATGTTTATTCTCCTTGATTAGAGGCTGAAGTCCGAAATTGGCTCAACCATCATTGAGAAAAATTCTAGATTTGGCCCTCTTTCCTTACATCGGTCGACTTACTATTGAATTAAGTGGCTCTGGGATTTAAAATTTTTAGTTTCTGCCGGCGTTGATGATATTCAAATCAACGCTCCCCTCCTCTACTTCCCCTCTGAATAACAGTGTTAAAGATTCTTGTAGCTTGTCATCGGCCTTATCGGCTTCCACACGAAGAACCTTATCTTCCGATCGAGGTTGGTGCTCAAAAACGAGCCGATCTACACCTGGGCGGAGTGAGAGATAACGAAGGCGTCAATATTTCTCAAAAGAATCCCAACTACTGCGAGTTGACTGCTCTCTATTGGGCCAGACACAACTTGCCTGAATCCGTCACCGCTGTCGGCCTGACGCATTACCGACGTTACTTCGGGAATAAGAAAACATCGGATCCGCTAAAAGATATCTATTCTCTTTCTGATTGGAGTGAATTTCTGAAAGAAAGTCCTGTGATCCTCCCGCCAAAACGAAACTACTTTATTGAGACTGTTGAGTCTCAGTATGTTCATGCTCACCATCGCGAAGACATAGAAACGCTGAGAGCTGTTCTTGCAGAAAAACATTCGGAATACCTTCCGGCATTCGAGCAGCTGATGAGAGGAACAAAGACACATATCCTGAATATGTTTGTTATGAGAAGAGACCTTTTCAATCAATATTGCGACTGGCTCTTCAACGTTCTCTTCGAGGTCGAGAAGCGTCTGGATATTTCTTCCTATTCCGTCAATGATGCGCGAGTTTTCGGCTTTTTATCCGAACGCCTCTTAGACGTCTGGTTGAACACCAATCACATCGGTTACATTGAGAAACCAGTTGTCCTCACCGAAAAAGTTAACTGGATAAAAAAAGGTTCTTCCTTTATTCTCAGAAAGTTAGGAATAAAGAGATAAGCTTTTTACATTTTCCAACAGCAAAATTATCAAAATTTTTCTGGAGCCTGCTTGCACATGGAATTTTATTTTGCTATAGTTCGCTTCCTCGGTTGCGCCAGTAGCTCAGCTGGATAGAGTACCTGGCTACGAACCAGGGGGTCGTGGGTTCGATTCCTGCCTGGCGCGCCAACCTCTCCTGAGCCTCAAGGCTTTTAGAGAGTAAACAGTGAAAACACCTCACAAAACACCACAGCGTGTCGCGAGGTTTTTTATTTCTCTATTGTCCTTCGGACGTTATTTGTGGTTCTGCTCACAGAATTTAATTGCTCTCTCAGCAGAGCTGAGTAATTCTCGACCCTCGACTGCCAGTTGTAGACATCGATTACGCTGTCTATCGGCAGCGGTTTTGGCTCTTCTTTCAAGCTCGGACAACTGGCTGCGCATCCACTCAGACTCATCACGAGCACGAGACTCAGCGATGCGAAGCTCAGCCATAGAAACAGCGTCACGCGTTTGCTTAGCTTTGTGTTCCTCGATCGTTCTCTCGAGCGCTGAAATTTGAGTACGGGCATGTTTGAGCTCCTCCGTGTTCTGCCCCTGGTGGTATCCGTAGAAGTATGCGGAAACGACCACAAAGAGCGCGCCGATAACCTTTGCTACCACGGCCACCATCCATAGAAGTAAACTTGATAGCTATACGACACTGCCAAGGCGGTCAGATCAACGATGTAAAACCACTTCCAGCGGGCGATAGCATTTAACAAGCCCTGCCTAAGTTGCCCCAGGTCGAAGAGATATTTATCCCGCACAAGGAAACAGAGGAAGAGCCATAAAACCAAAGACGAAATTAATCCCCCAGCTAACCACTCCTGCGGACTTCTGGATATATAGGTCGGATAGAGAGACCCTCCTCCCTGTACGTTAAAAAGCCGCCAAAGGTATATTCCGAGATTAAGAAGCACCACACAAATGAAGCAGAGGCCGTATGTCTTCCGCAGTGTTGTTCTAGTCGGACCCATCTGCCACTCTTCAAGCAGCTTCCAAAAATTCATACCGAATGTGCCCATCAATGTTGCTAAGAATATTCCAATAACTGATATAATTTCACTCATGGGTAAGCTCCATAAAGATTGTTAAAGGCCGCTCAGTGCTCGTAACGCTGAGCGGTTTTAATTTTTACGAAAAGAAAAGTTCTAATTCACGAAGCCTCCGATCTCGCAGCCCTTTCTCATACTTGCTTCCGGGGTTGCAGTACTTCGGCCACCATGTCCGGACGTTATCCCACTCGCCCCGATTGATCATTCCGAAGAGTCGGTACGTGCGACACTTGGTAAGTCCGAAGTTGTAGACAAAACTCATGAGGGCGACGAACTGATTCTCATTGATATCGATATGAATCAGCGTTGCCAGCTCCTCCTGAGTGCGCTGTAGGTCTCTATCTAAAAGCTTGTAGGCCTCACCCTTGTTAACGACGTCACCCTCGTGAACGTCTCCTGTGTGGCCGAACCCAATTGTCCACACTCCTGCCGGACACCTATAGGCCATCGCCTCGAAACCCTCCTGCTCGGCAATGAAGTTGGACGCTATCTCAGGCGGGTACAGCATTAAGTTCTGTTTCATAGTTTCTTTAGCTCATCTATTGCTTCAAAGAGTGCACTCAATCCCGAACCGACAGACATTAAAGCCACTCCGAGAAGTGCGAGGGCAAGTAAGGCGTAAATAAGCCACGCTCTTTTCGTCATTCGTCTGCCAAAAATCAGCATCCTGTAGACTCCTGTGAATGCAGAAAATAAGGTTATAATCGTTTCCATCAAGACACCTCGAATGTCTATCGACCAAAGCTCGGAGAGGCCGCCACCTTCCGAGCTTTAACTACATTTAACGGGTTTCTGCCCCGTGCTTCTTATAAAGCTCGTGAATCAGTTCAGTGTTGTGCTGGATGGCCTTCTCGTTTGACCAGATCCCGCGCTTGATATCGTCAAAGATGACAGACCTCTCGCAGTAGTAATAACCAAGCAGAAAGCCAAAACACACTGCAATCGCTATAGCCGCTGATCGGCACAGGCGGATTGCCCATTCGTTTAAGAAGACGCTCATGTCTTTTCTCCCAGTCGTTTGTCGAGAAACTTTTTAAAATAAAAGGCGATAATGCGCACGCCTAAGTAAGCGGCCATGAAGGCCAACCCCACGGCGGCCAGCTCGTTGACGCCGTACCCCTGAAGAATCCAGAAGACGCCCACCGCTGTGACGCCCCCTGAGAGGGCCTCCCACAGCGCTTCAAGAACGGAGAACTCTATCGGTCTCTCTTTTCGTTTTTCTCTCCAGTCGTCCACGTAGCGCAGGAGTCCGGCGATCAGACCGAGACCTCCCACGCATGCGATTAGGGTATTAATTAGATCAGTGTGCTTAATCATGCGGGTCCTCCAGAGGGACGAAACTCTCAAGACTCAGGCCGAAGAGAAGCCAGAAGACCGCCTGAAACACAGCGAAGTGGTAGCTAAATTCGTTCTTGCACGTGAGCGTTCTGGCGAGTCCCTCGATCTGGGGACAGGCTCCGCGGCACATTGGCAGTACCAAGCATTTCTTGCACTTATCTCTTTCACTCCACGGCTTGAAGTGTTTGGAGAGATCAACCTTCTCTGGGGACAGAATTGTCCCCACGTAGCCTTCTTCTGTGCAGTGATCGTGACAGGAAAGGAAGTCGCCTTTGAGGTTTATCGCCGCGTTGTCCTCTCGGTTCATCATGCACTTGACCGCATTAGGGCTGAGCTTCGTTCTTTTCACAAGCAATTTCAGTAGGCGGTCGCACTCACCTGTAAGCGCGGGGAACTTATCCCAGCCCTCCCGGGTCAAAGCTTTAAAAATGTTCTTCTGAAGCGTGAGCATCTGTTCTGCCGTGAACATCAGCTCGGAGTCTTGAACGCCCACGTGCGTCATGATGCCTTCAAAGTTCAGATGAATGTTTCCTAGCTTAGCCTTGAAGAAGTCGGCGATGGCGTCCACGTCAGTATTCGCAGGCGACAGCACGCAGTTGATTGAACAGTGCAGTTTGGAAAACGCCAAGCGCCACATGTCTACCATCGCCGGGTCATCCAGCGGGTCAGCTCCTCTCAGGTGGTAGCCCGGACCGTCATGGGAGAAGGTGAGACTGATACCGTAGGTCTCGCAGAACGATAGCTTCTCCTCATCAATCAAGGTGCCGTTGGTGATGATGGCAAAGCGCACCTTTGGGTACAGCTCACGCAATGCGGGTACGAGCTTTTGAAGTGTCTTCCAATAGACGAAGGGTTCGCCGCCCCAAAGTTCAATGACGCCGTGAACCTTAATGCCGGAGGCTTTCAGCCGTTCGATGAATGCAGGAACATCTTTAGGGGACGACACCCAGCGTTCATTTTCTCTGTCGCTTTGGGCGCAGTACTTACAGCTCATGTTGCACTTGAGACCGAGCTGAATGCGCAGGTCCCAGAGGTCCTTAGACTTTGAGTTTGAGAAACCCGCCTGTCCTTTCTGCTCCCTGAGCATGGCATAGGCCCGGAGTCGTTCATCTTTGGTAAGATCAACAGGATTACCCTGCCCGTCAAAAATTTCATTTGTTACGTTGTCGTAGACCCACGTTTCATTTTTACCGTCGTGGGTTCTACAGTTAAGCGCAAGTTTCATTTGAATAGTTTCTCCATGGTTTGGTAAAGACGGTACCGTTTGCGGGCAAAGTAGCAATCGATCTCATGAGTGTTGGACGTGTAGCAACCCCCTCGACACTCCTCAAGCGCCTCGCACTGCCGGCACTCGTCGCTGTCGAAGAACCATCTCGGTGAAAGCTGAGCAACGGCTTTGATCGGGATAATCTTTTTGAAGATGTTTCCGGTAATGTTGGATGCGTCGTAATTGTGATGGCAGGCGTAAGTGTTCCCGTGCAGATCAACACTCAGAAGCTCGTCTCTCACGCACATCGGACCGACCCGAGACCTAACTGTGTTGCGGTGGTAGAGAAGCTGAGAGCACTGCCAAAGCGCCCACTGGTCGCCAAGGCGCGCCATCTCGATCACCGTTTCGAGGTGCGAGCAGAAGACATCCACGTCTTCCTGCGTCATGTAGTAGTCCTTAGCGCATCCGTCGTTGGCCCGTAAAAAATGTACAGCTGTATTGGGATATCGCCCGTAGCGCTCGCCCAGTGCATAGTAGAGGTCCCGCGCCGCCCACATGTCCGTCTGATAGTGGTGGACCAACATCGAGATTGAGAACTGATTAAGCCGGAAAATCAAGTCGAGCTGCTCGCCCGTGAATTTCCCGTCATGCCAGGAAACCACCGTAAAAATGTCAGGATTGGCATTGGCATACTCGACGTAACCATCCGTCAGCGCTCGCCCGTTTGTTGTAATCGTGGACTGCTGAGGCGTGATACCGAGGCCCCTCAGGGTGCTGTGCAGAGCTTTGATTCGCTCCCAGTACAGCATGGGCTCGCCGCCCCAATATGCGATGCGCTCAACACGGCAACCCTCCAAATACTTCACAAGCCTATGCGCAAATGCTACAGGGTCGGCCTTGTGGTCGGCAGGGGACTGCTCGTTCGTCTGTAGGCAGTACCCGCATTTCATGTTGCAGGCGCTCCCAATCAGGAGGTTGACGTGTTTAACCATCGGCGCTCACCCGAACCACCGCCTCAGCCCTAGACGTGAAGAAACGGTGATTGATTTTCATCCGCATTGACTCGCCGTCCTGTAAGCCTAGGGCCTGTGCTCTAAAGCGGCCGACGCCATTAGTGACAGCAAGGCGTTTGTGCGGTGCGTAGCCATCCACGGGTTCTACAATGTAGCCGTCCCACGTGATGTCGGATGCGACTTCGTGAGTTTTCCCATCCTTTAGTGTCAGCGTGAAATCGACCCACCCGTCTGGTGCAACGGTTTCAGAAGACGGGGTAAGCTCGTAAGCCAAATTCAGCCACTTAGATGTAGTGCCTGTCATCACGTCGTCAGCCGTCCAAACGTCGCCTAGGTCATCAACGTTGGTAATTATTGTGGCGTCAGCCGTGGTTGTTATCGATCGGGCGCACTCCGTCACTGGCGCTGCCGGGTTTCGAACCCATAAGTCAAACAACCACATACCGCCCATGTACCGGCAGTACTCCGCAGTGTTTCGAAAATCAAAGTATGTAAGACCGCCTTTTAGGTCGCAACGGAACACACGGCCGTCAAACCAAGTAACAAAGTGTGCCCCTGGTACCCACACGCGCTGGAACTCCGGTTTAGTTTTATCGATGATTATTTCTGCAAGAATGACATAATCTTGGCCGTTGATCTGATACAGCTCGCTGTGCTTCATCTTGCAATAGCGACTACCCAGCTCCTCTGTCGTTGACAGTTTCTCGATCGGAACATATTCGGCGTCCGGTGCAATGTCAAAACCGTCTGTCGGGGCCAGCAATCGAAAAGCGGCTCGGGTTTCGTCCACGGCAAGAGAGAAGTGGTCGATCGGCAGCTCCTTTGCAATGACATGTCTAAAATGAGGCATTTGTATTTCCCTAAAAAAGTTAAACAATCGAACAATCAACAAGCGTTTGTTATGAACTGTCGTCGCCACAGTCCGCAGAACTACAGTTGCTCATACAGTTGTAATACCCCGTATCCATACAGTCACCGTTGCAACGCATGCATCTGTTGCAGTCACCCGCACACTTGACCTGCCCACAGTGAACTTGGTTGCACTGGACTTGATAACAGTGCACATTGCTGCATCGGGAGCATTGAGAACAGTACGTGCAGTAAGAGCAATAAGAGCAGTGAGCCGTTTTCCAATTCAAATTGTTGGCTAGCTGGCTGACCTTGCTGAGTCCTGTCCAATAACCCACGTCATCCGTCAATTGACTGACTTTAGTTAACGAGGTCTTTTTCCAAAGGCCCGCGTTCTCTGTGAGCTGAGACAACTTGGTCGGTATCTCAGACTTTTTCGCTAGCGGGGTACCTCCCGCGGTCGAGCCATCATGTACAACTAGGGTTTTCTTCGTTGTGTCTACCGTGATCTCACGGTTGTAACCTTTAAAGCTTGCGTGTTGAGCGGTCGTTCCGCCGCGCAAAAGAATTGTTTTCACCATGTGGAAACCCTGTTAGTTATCATCGCCACATTGGCATGCGGAGCAGTAGTCGTAGTACGCGCACTTAACCGTTGTACAGTTCACCGTTGTACAGTCCACCGTCGTGCAGTTCACGGTCGTACAGTTATGACAATTCGAGCACTGCGAACAGTACGTGCAATATGAGCAGTACGAGCAATGCCCTGTCAGATAGTTTCGATCGTTTGTTAACTGACTGATCTTCGTGAGGCTCGTCTTTGTCCGGAAGCCCTTATCGTTTGTCAGCTGAGAGAGTTTAGTGAGCTCAGATGAGCGCCACACCCCCACGTCGTCCGTAAGCTGAGAGAGTTTTGTCGGAAGCTCACCAAGTTTTGCGAGGACTGTTCCTCCTGCTGTTGAGCCGTCGTGAACTCGGATTGTGTGGAGATCATCGTCAATCGTGATCTCCTTTGCTCGACCCTTGAACGACGCGTGCTGTGCTGTCGTCCCGTGCTTCCATTGAATGACCTTTGACATTTATTCTCCTAAGAGCAGTGCGTGCAGTAGGCGCAATATGTGCAATGCGAACAATGCCCCGCGATGTACTTTTTATCGTTGGTAAGCTGTGAAACATTCACCAACTCCGATTTCTTCCAATACGCAACGTCTGCCGTCAGCTGGGATAGCTTTGTCAGATTTGAGCTTGAGCGGTAAACATCGTTTATCAATTGCTTTGTCGCTGTGGGAATCTCTGATTCTTTGGCGATTCTGTGACCACCTGCGGTCGAGCCGTCATGCACCCGCACTCGTTTCTCTGTCGTGTCCACGGTCACCTCTCGGTCGTGACCTGTGAACGACGTATGTTCGGCAGAAGTTCCGCCTCGGAATTGAATGATTTTCAATGGCATCAGCTAAGACCTCCTAGATCAACCAATTCAGGGATTTGCCCTGCGGCACCCGTAGCCCCTGTTTGTCCTCTCGGTATTTTCAACACAAAGCTCGGGGCCTCGGCAGTGCCACTCTTAACCACCGAGGGAGACGCACTTGCGTCGAGCATCTCAACTGAAATCGTAATTACAGGGGTGGCACCCGTTGCTCCAGTAGCACCCGTCTCCCCTTTTTCGCCCGTTGCTCCAGTAGCACCCGTCGGGATTCCAAAGGTAAAAAGCGGAGCTTCGTCGGTACCCGACTTCGTAACGGTCGCTACACTACCGGCCGGAAGGGTTGTTGATTCAATATCGATAATGGGTGTCGCCCCGGTATCGCCCTTGTCCCCCTTCTCGCCTTTAAGACCTTGCGCTCCGGTAGCACCCGTCTCCCCTTTCGGACCAACAAGCTCTCCCGCGTTAACCCAAGACCCAATGGTAGTAGTTACTCCATCTTCATCCGTAACCTCTTCCGTCGTCCAAACATAGAGGTCAAGTCCTGCTAAATAGACTTTTCCTTCTTCCCCCTCAACTTTGGAAAGCGACTCATAGTCGGGATAGGTTCCGGCCACCTGAAGGCCGTCGCCCTTGTCTCCCTTCTCGCCTTTAAAACTACCGAGCCTTGGCGACAAAGTAGCCGTTCCTGAGGTATGGTCTGCCCCTACAACGGAGAAAAATTCTCCGATCGAGTTGACAACATGGTCGCCGACCTTGGTGTTGACTGCGGGGGTGATGGAACTAATCTCAACCGTCTGCGAGCCCTCAGCTGTCGCTAAGTAACGGAAAGAGAAGCCAGCCGTAGCGTTAGCTTCTAAGACATCCTGTCGAATGGAATCCAGTTCCTCAGCAACTCCTGCGGCACTCTCAACAATCGCCAAATTGTCAGACACTGCATCAACGGCAGAGAGTTTCTCCTGCACAGCCTTGATCTTTTCCAAGTTCTCCGACACCGCCGTCACATAGCTAATGCTGTCTGAAACCGGCTCAATATCGCCCAGTGCTTGGGATACCGTATCGATTTTCGGCAAGTTCTCGCTGACAGCATTCACATCAGTAATGCTCTCAGCAACGGAACTGATAACCGTTAGGTTTCGGTTGGTTGTCTCCAGAGTCGGGAGGTTGTCTTTAAGCGTAGTGATGTCATCTGCTTTCGGACCTAATGCGGCTATATCATCCGAGATACTTGCGAGAGTTTTGAGGTATCCGCCCTCAATAGTCGGTATATCCTCTGGCTCGTCTGTAATGAGACCAAGGTCAAGCGTAGGAGACGACAACCCCTGCAAGTCTGAGGCAACAGTTCGGATGTCCTCCATGTTGCTATGGAGGCTCTCAACCTTCTCGATGTTGTTGCCCACGGGGTGAATGCAGTCATCAATGTGGTCAGCAACCTTCTTGATATACCCTTCAGTAACGCGGGTCTCTCCGTCGATGTTTGTATCCGTGATCGAGCCTAGGTCAAGCGTATCTGTCTCGAACCCCCTGAGATCGGAGCCCACTCTGTGGATTTCATCGATGTGGAACGCGTTCGTCTGAAGGTCGTCAACGTGAGGCGCCAGAACGTCCACCTCTTTGCCGATCAACTCGACTCTCGCGAGCACAACCTCTGCTCTCTCCACTGCCGCCTGAATGGCCGCGGCGTGGACGTCGATCGTTGCTTTCGCTTCCTGGATTTCCTGCCACGTGGTGGAGACGTAGCGCTCCGTCGCGGCCACCGAGTTGTAGATAACCTCGGCTCTCTGAGCGTACTCTGCCGCTTTCTTCGCAACATCCAGAAGATCAGACATAACCTCCTGTGGTGTTTTCTCGCTGGTGACAGGAACGATCAGACAGCGGCCAAGAATCTCTTTGAGCTCCTGGCAGATAATGGTGAGCTTATCATAGGCGTCATTCAGCGACTCAGGAAGGAAACCGTCATGGTTGGTTAACACCAGCTGTTGGTCAATTGCTGTGTCCGAAGTGACCACAACCCTTACGCCTTTAGCGGGCGCATTCACGAGCACTACCGAGCCACCTGGTCTTTCGTCCTGGTTGCTGTTCATGGTGACGGTGTAGTCCGAACCGTAACGCAGAGTTACCTCTTCATCCGTAACGCCGGTACCGGCTGATGTTTTGACTACCACGTCGGAAGCTCGGACGGTCTTAAACGAGAAAGGGAATTCCTTGAGAATCCCGTTTCCCGTAGTCGGACCTACTTTGCGGGGAATGTTCTGTACGGCCATTGCAAGAATCCTTGTTTGTTTGAAGGATTCTTGCAGACAGCACGCCTCTCAATGCAACGATCGTCACTTACCAGTAATCAGAGAGAAGTACGAGTCCGACTCCCCTTCCTCAATCAGGTTGTAGCCTTTGATCGCCTGGTTGATTGGCGAAACAGGAATACCTGTCCAAGAGCCTAGAGCGGAGATGAAATCCCGCAGCGCTCTTTCCGTGAACTCCTTATCTTCAAAGAGAATACGAGCGTCTTTGAGCGCCTTGACTGAGTCCGTGACCTTTCTCATCGCAGTCGGGCCGCGGTATCCGTAATCGCTCATTGCCGAAGCGAACTCACGCACACCCCACACCATTCCCGCATCGAACTGCAAGGAGGCAATGGCCGCGCCTTTCAGGTGCTTCACCCAGAATTCGTCCTCGTCATCGTCGTCCTCCTGCCCGAGCAAAGACGCCGCCGCTTCCCGAATGCCGTACTCAAGCACGGGCTGGAGGATGCAAATCGTAAGAATCTGAGCGGCCGCTTTCATCGTGCTCTGCGTCTTGCCCGACACAACCGCAAGGTTCAGGGCTGTGTTGAAGAACGTATAGAAAACGGTGAATAGTTTCTGCCACGGGTTGCCGCGCTCGACCGCTGATAGGTCTCCAGGCCTTCCCGAGCCCTGAGAGTTCATCACCGCCCAGTCGGCGAGGTCCACAGCTTCAGCGTCAGAGTGCCCCTCGTGAAGTGCTTTCTCGTACGCGCCGAACCATGTGGGAATGTCAACCAGCTGCTGAACCATCGTGAGCGGGGCGTAGGCCGCCTCCTGCAACTTAGCCATAATTGTGGAAGCCCCGTTGATTCGGGAGCTGATCTCGCTTACCTCTCGGAACTGAGTGCGTGTGCGATCACGCATCATGGCGGATTTTCCACACACCCAGGCGTTGGCGTTCGTTCCGTGTTTCATCGCTTCAGCCATGCCGCGGCTCAGCCAGCGTGGGCCAAGAAGAGCCGCCGACTGCGTAAGGCCAACAACCTGAATAGCGGCCACGCCGAAGTTGAACCCGATACCCGCAATTGACACCCCGTGGCGTAGGAGTGTTGCCACACCGTCAGAACTCGTCGTCTTCCCTCGTCCGTTCTCTCGAACATCTTTGAGCCAATCGATGATTGCTTGGTAGTACTCGGAGCCGTAGCGCTCGTGAATCGCTTTTGCGATCGGGCTGTCAGGGTTGAGAAGTTTTCGCATGTCATTCATGAACTCAGCATAGGCGCAGTAGTACGTCTGCTCGTTCAACCCCTCAAACAGTGCTCGGGTTGTGAGAACGACCGGCTTCTTGTACTTCGTCAAGCGACCCTTCAAGTGTCCGTCCGCCACGCCTTGGTTAGAGAAGATGGACTGCATGCTGTTGACCCCGTCCACGCTTGCCAAACGGGCGCCTGACAACGAGGCCTTGCGGTCATAAACAATTGGATAGTAACCGCCCTTAAGGGTTCTGTTTCCAATCTGAACAGGCATCGGCTGAACCCAAAGAGGAGTGCGGCCGTTCATCCGTTTGATGACCCTATCCACCTCCTGCCGGCTTTTCTCAAATGTGTCCCACACAGCTTCTGCCGCTTTATAGAAACGCTCATCAGGGAGCATCTCTTGGAAAAACGCATCCATCACTGCATCCGCTTTTGCCCACGCCTGAGCGACAGCGGCGGGGTCCTTAGGGTCGTGGTCCTCAAGAATGTGGATACCAAAATCAACGGCCAGTGTCTCGGCTATCCGCTGGCGGTTCCCCTCGTTGCCGTAGTTAAGAAGGATTGTGAAGGCCTCTTCAACAGTAAACTCGGCTCCGTTGAATATTTTGCTTGCAACACGACGTCTGCTTCTCAGGTCTTTGAGGATTGGCGAGAGCGCTCGGTCAACTTCTTTTGAGAATTTTGCCTGGAGTTCAGCCTGCTTATTGGCGCAGTGTCCGTACGGGTGAATGATTAGCTTGGTAAGTATTCCGTCGTAAGCTCCGTCCAACACGGCTATGAGCGCGGATGCTCGGGCCTGAGATAAGCCGAACTTAATAAGCCAATTCTTGAAGCGCTCCGACTTTCCGCTCTGCTCACGAAGACGCTTCGCTCCTCGGCCGTGCTGGTCTGCGACCACCCGGATACTCTCGGCTCCGTCCTTCTCAATCTCATCGAGTTCGATCTTTTTATCTTCAAGCGTGAAGTGCTTCTCGTCTCGCCCGAGTTTTTCAAGCGCGGCCGTGAACTCCTTGAACTGAGTAAAGCCTTCGGGTGTTTCCAGAAACGAGGTATCCGCTCGAGTAATCGCATCGGTTACGACTTGGAACTGGTCGAGGTTTGCTCCTGTTTCCGCTTCCAGCTTGTGAAGGGCTCGTTCAAAGCTTTGGCTCTCGGGATTAAGCGACAGCTGTTTTTCCGTGAAAAGCCCCATGTTGGCAAGCGCTCTCTGGATGAGCTCCCAGTGTCTCTGGTCCACGCTCTTTTTGACTTTCGCTTTGAACTTATCGAAAGATCGCCGAGTCTTTGAGCGGTAAGTCAGCGCCTGTTTTGCCGCCTTTGCCATAAGTGCGAACCCAAGCTCCTTGCGCTTAGCTCGGATTGCTCCCTCGATGTCCCCTTTCGCCCACAGCTGACGGGCCTCTCTCTTTGCTCGATTAGCCTCGGTGATGTACTTAGACGGTTTGATATCCGAGTACTTCATTTTGGAGACAGCCTCTTCAGCAAGGGCCGCCATTTGTTCGTTGTTGATTGCGACGTTCTGCTTTCTTGCCATGCGCAGGAAGGCTTTCAGTTCAGCGGTCAGCACCTTGATCTTGGCGTCATTGAACATGGCAGCCCCTGCCGCGTCCTGAACCTGCTGAGGCGTCGCAAGCTCAGGGTTCTCACGAACGAAGCGATCAGCCGCTCTTTGGTTGATGATGTCTTTCGGCTTGAGATTGTTGAGCAAGTCTTCAACCATGGTTTTTGCGTCAGGATAGTTCAGGCCTGCCGCAAGGTCATCAATCGGAAGCCCGCCCTTTCTCGGCTGCTTCACCGCAAGCCCAGCCTTGTGAAGCTCTTCAACCTGCCGCTTGCTAAAACCAAGAGCGAGAAGCTCTCCCATCGAGAGCTTGAAGAAAACTTTCTTGCCGCCAACCGCTGCGCCGTTGTGGATTTTGTCCCAAGCTTTATAGGTGTCGGTTGCTTCAAATGCTTTCTGCTCTTCGTCCCTGATGCGCTTGAGTTCTCCCTTCACCTCGCCTTGGAGTTCTCTGAGCGCTTTGCGGCGCATAGCGTTCACTCTCTCAGAAAGCCGTGTGTTGCGCTCAGTCTGCTCAGCCTCTGCTTCTGCGATCATGTCGTTAACACTCTGGTGGTAGCTCTCAAACTCTTCAGGCGTCATACCCGCTTCCTCAGCGGTAGCAAAAAGTGCCTCCGCGTTCTGGCGGATAGTGGCTTCTCGAATCTGAGCTTCGGCTAAGAACATGTTGGAGAACATGTCCTGAACTGACTCGTCGAACTGAGCGCCAGGAATTCCCGAGAGACACATGTAAAGCTTTTTCAGCCAAGCGGCAAACTGAGCGAACACGCCCTGAAGGTTTTCGCTTGGAGCTTTGCCGAGCATAAGCCAAGCCTCAAAGGAGCGGGCAAACTTCTCGTGCCCCTTTCTCTTCTGGTCCGTTGACATGGACTGCCACTGCCCGGGGCTTTTCACGCCGACAAACTTGAGCACCTTCTGCATGTTTTCCGCAAAGTGCTTCTCACCTTCCGTCTTTGGGCCGCCCCTTTTGAGCATATCTGCATACGCCTGCATCCTTGCTTCAAGGAACATGTGCCCAGTCTCGTGCAGAAGCGTCGAGCGGTCCGCACTCTTCCAACGAGCGATAAGTTTCAGCTCGGGATAGAAGTCGCCCCTAGAAGCTTGGGAGAAAGAACCGTTGCGCAAATGAGACAGCGCTTCGATAAGCTCTTGAACATCTGGGGACATCGGGGTTATACTTTGGGCATCGTGTAGGGGGTTCGCCCGCCTACGTGTGCCCTCCTCTGTAGCTTCGGTTACAGAGGAGTTTTTCGTCAAGGCCTTGTCTTTCGCGTACGCTTGGTTTACCCAATTTAAACCACTATCGAGACTTTCAATCTCGATAGCATCTACCTCGTAGACTTTCTTTCCTACCTTAGGTTCGGAAATAACACGAACCGTAATTCTTGCAGCGTACGGTTTGCCTCTGTGGATAAAGCCGGAAAAGTGTTTCTCCACGTGGTCGATTGCAGGACGGTTCTTTCTGTCGGGAGCTGACCAGCCGTAAAACGAATTAGCAAGAAGCTGCTCAAGATTAGATACCGCAGTTTTAAACACGTTTTCGTCAACTACACGGGTCGGGTCCGGACGGCTGACAATCTCCCTGATTCCCCTACCATTCAAAGTAGCGGTACCGGAACCCCCCAATTTCAGCTCCTTCCCGGATAAACTCTTCAGATGCTTGGCTAGGTCCTTATAGTTGCCTACAAACTTATCCTTAATATCAATGATGGAAGTCTTGAATCTCTCAAGCCTACCCCACGACTGGCTAAACGCATCAGCCTTCCACAGGCTCGGATTCTTTCCTTCTACCTCAACGAGATTACCTTTCGCGTCTCGCTTGACGTCGGGCTCTCCGAGAATGCTTGCTCCGTACTCCTGCCAGAACTGCTTCGGAGACATATCAAGGTCAAGGGCGTTTGCGGCGACGAAGGACTGGACAATCGCTTGAAGCGCCTGTGTCTCCTCCTCGCTTCCTGTCGCCTTGAGAACCTGCTCGCCGACAAGTCTTCCAACATCGGCAACCTCAGCGTTGAAAAGCTCAGCCGTTGCGGAACGTGCGGCCGCAAGCTGTCTGGCCGCAGCCGCTTTAACCTCTTCATCCTGAATAGCCGCCTCATTGACCGACGGCTCTCCGTTGAAGGATAGGTAGCCCGCAACCTCGGGATTCTCGTTCATCAAAGCTAAGGCCTGCGGCAGAGGCAGATCAACTGACGCACCTGTTTGTTTTGCGCGTCTGACCCGCTCTCGAACTTCAGGCGACAGCGCCGTGGATTCTTCCACAAACACGCCCTCCTGTAAGGCGGTACCGTCGATAGAGACTGAAGTCAAACCTGATCTTTGCGCAACCTCCTCCATGTGTGACTCAACCGTTGACGGGTCGATCTTCACAGCTGACGACGCCTTTAGCGCTTCATTCAGTTTCTGAGCGGCCTGAGTCTTGAGCTCTGCGCGCGCCTTGTTTTGCAGAGTTTCTGACCGGGCTTCAAGTGACGTGGACGCCACCTCGATCGGGGCCATGAAGCCTTCGCCTGCGATCTCGGCATATATGTCCGCCCACGAGGTGATCTTCCCCTCAGCGAGAAGCTGGCCGCCCGCTTCGCCCGCACCTCCAAGCGCTCCGCCAAGAGGAACCTGAACGGCCATATTTGCAAAGTGCCGCTTTGCGGGCGCCTCAGCCCAGCGGGCAACAAGCGCCTTCGGAAGAAGAACCTTGGAGGCGACACCCAAGGACAGAGCATCGAACGCACCGACGGAGAGCGCATGCGCACCTGCCTTGCGTCTTGCCTCGTCGATAACGTCAGAGGTCAGCACCTGATCGTCCTTCTTTGGGTCCATGTAGTTCACGCCCGCTTCTTTGACACCCTCGTCAACCTGAGATTTGCAATCCAGAGCGGCCGAGTAGAGGCCCGCCAAGGCGGCTGAAGCGGCAACGGGGGCGCCGGCTGCTGTGGCGATAGCCGCGCCCACAAGAGCTGGCGCATACTGCACGGCTGATTCAGGGAGAATATCCGCCGCGATCTGCAAGGGGTCCTCGAAAAAAGCGTCCGCCGCTTTCTTCCAATCGTCTTTGTTTGCGAAGAATTTCTGCGTCGCGTCTGAAACCGGATACTGAGCTTTGCTCCACTCTTGGTAACGCTTTTTCTCAAGCGCTGTCTCATACTGCTTTTCCAGTTCGGGAAGGGAGTCGAGCTCATTTTTAAAGCGCGCGGCGTTAAGAATCGTCTCCTCTTCGTTTTTGCCTGCAAAGACTTCATCAGGGCTTGCCCCGTTGGCAATGAGCGCCTGCTTGGCTTTGATCTCGTAAATCCGCTCTTTCAGATCAATCGCCTCTGTCTCGTTTCTAAATAGGCCCTGAATCGCTCTCGTCCAGGAGTTGGCGGCAGATCGCCCTACCCCTTTCGGTTTAATACCTGCGGCTGTGGAGAGCTTCCAGATCGCGGACTCCATGAGACTCATATTGCCGAGGTCTTCACGGACGACGTTCGCAAAGTTCGGCTCTCTCATCTTTTCAACCAGCACAGGCGCCATGGCCTGAATGCCCGCTATGTTCGCCTTGCTCGTGAGGCGCTCGGCGTCCTCTTCAGGTGTGACGAGCGCGGCCTGCTCCGGCGTCATGCGAAGCTCCTTCGCCTTGTTCAGAAGCATAGCCGACTGTTCAGGTGTCTTCTGGATAAAGTAGGACGACAGCAGGCCCTGCTCGGCCTTAACCTTGTCTTCCCATTGAAGCTGTTCTTTGAGTCCCATATTAATATCCCTCGTCTCGAATTACGGAGAACCCCTCCTGCCTGTCTGCTGTTTCGCTCGAACAACGAGCCAAGAAATAGGCTCTGAGAAACTCGGCGCCCACGGGGTCTCTCCCCTTGATCTCTCTGAAGTCCTTGCGCACCTTCTGAGCGAACGCCTCATCAAAAACGATTTTGCTCACGTCCACGTTCGGAGAGCGGTTCATCACGATCTCGCGAGCGACGTTCATAATTTCTAGGTCTGAAGGCTCGTGACCGTACCTGTCCTTAGCGATTGTTTTGCTGATGCCTCTCACGTCGGTGAGCCCATCATCAGGAAGCTGGCTCGCTTTCGTACCGAAGAGCGTCACGAGTTTCCCCGGGTCCGCGCCCCCTAAGCCGTTCGTCATCCGACCAACCGCCTGCATTACGCTCGACTCGTCAGTGATGGCCGCGCCTGAAATCTGCCCCTCAATTGCGATTGCGCTCATAAACGTTTGAACCGCATTGTTAAAAGAGGTGCCGTCCTTGTCTTTATCCTTGAGCTTTGCCAGGGCAGGAACCGCAAGCATGGCCTGTTTGACCTTGGCAGAAGCCGGTACAAACTCGGGCAGGACCCGCCCCTGGATGCCTGCGCGGCGCGCAAGCTCCTGCTTCTCCTGAGCGCTTCTGCCTTCGGCCTGGACCTTGAACCAGCGAGCCTTGAGTACTTCGAAATCCTTTTGTGAGTAGTTCGGCTGAAGCATTTTCAGCCCATCCAGCGAGACGGCCCGCAGTTGGTTGTCGTCGGCGTAAAGGGCCGCAACCGCTGGGTTTGTTGTATCTTCCCCCTTTCTAAGCTTCTCAGAAATCGACATCGCATCCAGTTGTTGTTTGCGCGTCAACTGCGCCCAAAGCTGAGGAGGCACCGCTGACGGGTCACCGCCGCTCGCGTAAAGCGCATCCGAGATAGTGGCAAGAAGATTTTCCTGCCGTTGAACATACTCAGCTTTCTCCCTGCTTTGCTTGGTAATAAGTCTGCCAAGAACGCTGTTACGGTAGCTTGGGTCCGTACGTGCCCTCGGGTCGTTTGCCAAAAGCCACTGCTCGATCTGCTTCGGAGTCTCCCATGTGCGCTGAGCGGCAAAAGCGGCAGGCGTAAACGAGTTCACGCTTTTACCGTCGGCACTCTTAACCCCGAGTGCGGAGTAGTTCTCCAGAGCCTGCATGCTCTTTGCAACCTTCTCCTGCACGTTCTTCGGCAGACGGTCAAACCAGCTTGCGCCTTCGGTGTCCTCTTCTGCTTCCTTCTGAGCGGCTTTAACTTCTCGAGGGCTAGAGTAATACGCCGCAAATGCCGCCTGCTTGTCGCCCGCAAATTGCCGCAGGTGGTCCGTATACACCTTCACACCCATCTCGATGTTGTATGTCTTATCGTCCAATAGGCGCTTTGAATCGACGTTTTTATCCAGTGCGTACGCGTTCTCAAGCGAGACGTTAGACGCACCGTACCGAGACCGGGCAGAGAAGTTCTTGCCGTCGTGCGTAACTTCGCTCGTGTCCGTCTGAAGTTTCCCTAGTCCGTTCAGGACCCCGACCGTGAAGTCCTCCACGGCTTCAGCATCAGCGCCGCTTGCAGGAAGACTGACGCCTTGCTCAGCGAGAATCTGGCGCACCTTCTCTCCGTTCTGCATCACAAGGAACCCGCTGTTCTGAGCCGAGTACCGATCAACTGTGTTCTGCGCCTGAGCTTCTTTCACCGCAACATCAATGGTTCTTCTCAGACGGTTCACGTCCGAGCCGAGCATCTTGTGCGAATGCTTTCGCAAAAGACCGAGCGCCTGGAAACCGACTGACGGGTTTGGCCCCGCATTGGACATCACACCGTCGATCGCATTGGCGTACAGATTCGACGTGTATTTGCGCCTAAAGTTTTCCCTCTGGTCCTGCGGGATACCAAGAAGAGATGCCAACTTGTCCACGTTCTCAGTGAGGCGGCTTTCCCCATCGGCCAGAAGGTCAGGCTTATAGCCGTTGACCGAGGCGGCCTCGACCTCATAGTCGATTGCGGACGTGTATACGCCCTTCTGATACTCCATGCCCTGATTTGCGACATGACTTGAGACGCCGCCGTAGACCGACTGGTAGACGTTCATCGCATGGCGGTTAAAGGCGGCTCTTTGCCGACCCGTGAGTTTCTCTCCAATCTTGTCTCCGTAGGAGCGCATGTCCGCGTCCACTCGCTCAACAAGCCCCCTTCCCTGATCGTCAGGCTCCAGAGCGTTCGCCTGCAAAAGCTTTCTCCAGCCGTTCTCTCCTGCTTCAAGGTCTGTAGCGTGACGCCTTAAATCCGTGATCGCCGCGGTGACTCGAGCGTCATCCTGCTCAGCCTGCACCTTTGCAACCATGTGATCGAACCGAGCGGATGCTTTGTCCAACAGGCCATGAAACTTTGACTCCTCAGCGATCGGAATGTTAAGCGATACGGGGTTGTATCTCCATTGGTTCTCTCTGACGTGGAATCCGTCATATTTGGGAACATTGACCGAACCTCTTCTCGGCGCGTAGCCGCCCGCGGATACATCTGAAATTTCCTTAGCCATTAGGAGCCTCCAAAGTAGCGGCTCCACCTATCGGCAACAACGGAGCCTTTTTCCAACAAACTGCCTGCCGCCTGCGACATCCCTTCGCTCGCTCGGTAGTCACCCATGATGCGGGCGATTGAACCCGCGTTGCTTGCCTGAAGCCCTTGAGCCTTATAGCCCCAGGCGGAGCTGATCGCATTCAGCTTGACTGAATTCATATCGAGCCGCTTCATAACCTCAGTGGAGGCAAGAACTTCAGCAGTTGAGCCCGAACCTATCTTCACGCCGTTGGCGCCCATAGCGACTCTTTGCTGAGCTTTGACTTGTCCCGCCTTGTAGGTCAGCTGAGCCATCTGGCTCTCGCCCTGGCGGTATGCCGACTCGGCTGACATCTGCGCCATCTGTCTGTTGTTCTCGGCAATCTCTTCCTGCTTCTTGCTGACGTACTTCAGAGTTTTCCCTGTCGAGTATGCGGAGTAGACCGAACCGATCATTTGACCGATTGCCAGACCGATGCTCGCGCCCTGCATTCCGTTGCTCAGCCCCTCGGACCAGCCGCTCTTCGAAGCCGTATCGGCCTTCGGAGCCGTATCGATCTTCGGAGACTCCGGAACCACGTACGCTTCGCCAATGAAACTGCTTCCTGACGGCCCTACCGGGGCTGTCTCCAACAGACTTGGCATGCCAAATTTCTGCGTCACCTCAGCAAAGGGTTCCGTTCTCGTTGTGAACCCTGTGTGACTGAAGCCTAATTTCGGCCCCGTCCTCAGTGAAAAACTAAGTGCCATGTTATCCTCATTGCGCTAAATCGACCGCGATTGAAACGATCGTCAAGGGGAGCGGGTCCACCTGACGCACACAAATCTGTCCGGCGTCGTTCCATTCGCAGTACGGCATGATTGAAATTTCCTTTTCCATCCAGTCGGGAGGAGACCCGTAAGGCTCTCTTGTTCTCTGCTTAGCCTCCACCAAGTGGTCGAAGTCGGGACCGACGAAGACCCCTGAGGATTTGACAATCCGCAGATACACGTCGTTGATGTTTTTAGAGTGCCCAATGCCGTAGGAGCCATCCTGAAGCTGAACAGAGGCTGGAAGCGTCTGGAAATCAGCTGTGATCGGAAGGCCGACGAACACTTTTGTCGAGGGCTGGCTCAGCGTGATTGTGCCGTTCACCACCGTCTGCTGCGGAAGAACACAGCCATTTGCGAAGATCGATACTTTCTGTCCTTCAAGCCAGGTAAGGCCTGAGATCGTCTTGGTTGCGGCACCTTGATAAATACCGCCGCAGTCCACGTGGAACGCGTCCTCAAGCCGGGCGCAAAAGCGCTCGTGCACGCGCTCGACGTAACGCACAACGGCCCCGTTGATCGTGCGTCTCATGCTCAAATAAACGACGTCCTCTTCGCCCTCTACTACCGTCGTCACCGACTCGACCGCTCCGTTCGTGAAGTCGTGACGGTGCCAGCCGCAGATATTTTGCTCGGGCAGATAAGTACAGCCGATCAGGGAACCGTCAGACATTGCGCACCAAATGATTGAGTCAGGCGCTTTCGAGAGCGCCATGTCCTTGACGGGGTTGTTCTCGAAGAAATGTTCGGAACGAATGGAGATGTCGCCCGTCGAGAAGCCCGAGGCCTGCCAGTTGTAACCGAGCTCCCGTACGTGGTTGCCTCGAGCCGCCGCGTAAACCATGGTCGAATTCACGATCACGGGCTGAACCATGGAAGAGCCAATGTTTGCCTGAACCTTGGCGTCGATCGAATCAGGAGCCAGGCCAGAACCGCTTCCCGCAGAAATTCGATACTCCGTCGAGTTCGTAAGGGCTACTAGTTGTGAAAGCGGAATCAAGTGGATGATCTTAGACGCCTCCTGGGCCGCGATTGTGAACCGGATGCGATTGTCGGATTGGCTCGGGATGGTGTAGCTGAGATCAGACTCCGTGCCGCTTCGAGTCATCCACACCGTCTGCGGGTTTTGCGGCGTCCCTGCAAAACAGCGTCTCTGCTCGAAATATGCGACAGCACTAGGGTTGCGTCCGTTGCCGAGAACCTGGTCGTATCGGGGCGGTGTAATTCCGCTGTCAGCATCCAGGTTGTCGTCGTTGAGCGAGAGCTCTTCCGTCTCGCCGATGAAACTGTAGAGTCCGCCCTTGTTCTTGTAGACACGATATCGACTGGCGCCGGGCACCGCAGACCATGTAATTGTCACACCCGAACTGTTCAAGTACAGGTTGCCTTTGCAGGAGCCGATCGCGCTTGCCTCGCTCTCCTGAATACCGTCTCCTGTATCCTGAACGGCGGTCACTTTGTACTTCAGGGTGTACCGGGTTTTCTCTCCCTCAGTAAGCGTCACCCCGTCGCTTGGCTCAACGGTGAACACCACCGACGTGATCGTGGGCGGAGTTAGCGGGGCTCTGAACTGAACATCTGTAAGCCGCCAATCCGTCGCGCCGTAGCGCCTCAGCTCCTTCGGCGGGTAGTTCGCGTGAACGATCGTCATCACATCCATGCTTTGGACGTAATGGAGCTCGAACAAATCCGCTTCTTTGTACGGAGTCGCAACCTCATAGGGCTGACCGTTGGAGCCCATTAGAGTTTGGCCGATGGTGTGAAATCGGATATAGCCGTCACCGAACTCCAGAACCATCGTCTGATCGACCGTGAACGTGAACGGAATCAGACGGCAGGGTCGATCTGCGAACTTTGCAGCACGCACAAACTGAGTGCCCGGGCGAAGCTCCACGGGGCCCTGCGGTCGGACAATGAAATTTCTGCATCGGGCTAATCCCTGCGCATACTTCGGGTCGTCAAATCTTCCGTACATCGAGGGAGAAAACTCGCCCGACGAAAAACCAACCTGAACCTTCTTAATGCCCATTACCTACCTCGCCTTTATCCATGAAGGGACGAAGTGGATGCGCTTCTGCTCTTGGCTCGCATCCTTGGTTTTTGCGATCGACAGAGACACTTGGAATTGTTTGAACAACGCCTGAGCAAGCGTCTGGCCTTCTTTGCCCTTCACCCGTGCGCCTACAAGCTGGTGGGCCAAAAAGTACGCCAAAGCTACAACGAAATCAGGCGTGAAGCGGCTCACGTCCGTGTTCGAAGAAACGTACTGCACAACGGCGTTTTCAACGTTGGAATATATCTTTCCGTCCTTCACCTCGAACTCCGCCTGTGTCGGGTCGTGGTCAGGGAAGACCTGTGCAAAAGGGTGCCGGAGCACGCTTTGGTAGCGGTACTCCTTCACGCTGATAACCCTTAGCGAGTCAGCAGGCAGCTGAAATACTTTCCTCCAGCCAAAGCCCTCTTCGTCAACAAGCTCGGGAACCGCCTTGCGCTTTGTGGCAAAACTCCAGTCGTGCGCGTCAAGTAACGCGCTCACCGCCATGGGGTACAGCCGTCGGCAGAGTTCAGCCTGCGTGCTTTTTTCAGGCGCATCAATTGAGACGACGTTCGCGGCGTCCCCTAAGTACGACAGCGCCAAGTTGCAGATGGAAACGACATCAGCCATTCAATGCTTCCTAAAAAGAGGGGCGCACAAAAAGCGCCCCAAAGGTCCCAAGGAGTATCTCTGAAAAAATTACGAGTTGCGTCCTAGCTCCGGCGCCTGCTCGAAGGCGGGGTTGTCCTGGAAGCCCGAGGTGATAAACGCCTTAACCTTCCCTGCACTCGCCCCGCTGAAGTGCGCCTGCATGTAACGCTTGTGTCTCAGAGGAAGCGGGATAGCGACTTGCGCACCCGCCTCTCCGTCAACCAAAGTCACCGCTCCCGAACAGTCCGTGAAAGGACCGTCCAGTGTGTCGGAGTCCTGGAGTTTGAATGTGACATCAGCTCCGGCGGCTTCAAGAAGCGCCGCAACCGCAACCGGTCTGCCTTCGTCATAGCCTGTTGTCGGAGACTCCTGCTCGAAATCGATCGCGAACTTGGAGGCCTGATCGCCTGTGAGCTCATCTCCGTCCTTGTCTGTGAACAGTTCAAGAAAATCAATAATCATCGCTCTCTCTCTCCTCAATTTGTGACCCGGGCTTCGCCAAACTCCAAGGCGTCCACTCTGCGGAACGGGATACCGTCAAATTTGGTAACGGTGCGGCCGCCGACCTCTTCCTGCGTAAGCTGAACGTTGTGAATGTTCGTGCGCTGAAGTCTGAGGTATGTCTCGACCGTGCGGTTGCAGTAGAACGCGAAGCGAGCTCCAGAGAGGGACGGAACCTGGACCACGGCTTTAACTAAAAGCTCGTAGAGGTTGTGACCCGGTACCTCCTGGCCGCCTACTGTTACGGAGTCGCCGTTGTTGATCGGCGGCTGAGACAGAAGCATCGACTTGCTGATATTTGCGATACGGACGACGTAACGCCAGTCGCGCAGTGTGAAACCCACGTCCCACGAGAAGTGAGTCTTAAGCACGCGGTACTCGCCGCCCGCTTCGTCGTATGCGGCTTCCTCACCGATGTCTGTCTTCTGAAGCCCCGCGGGGGAACCTTCCGGATAGATGCAGTGCGCAGTGTCAGGACCCCAGCCGATCAGCCAGATAGAGGTCAGATCGTCACCTGTTCCGCCCGCATCAATCACGTTCACGGCATTGGCCGCCTTCTTCGTGTTCAGTGTGGAGTAACGCGGAGCCAGGCCAAGGAATCGTTCAGGGTTCTTGGAGGTGTCGCCGTACAGCAAAGTGCGCTGGAACTCGCGGCTCATGGATTCAATGAAGGGGTGCTCTTCGCTAGCGCGCCACGACTCCTTCATGCCGTTCATCTCTGCAAGCTTCTTGTCCACCACAGCGAACGCTTCAAGCATGCCGCATGTATCGAACACAGACTTGACCTGAGACTTAGACGGCTGAACGCCGTAGTTCAGCATTCTCCAGGCAACAGTCGGTAAACCGGAACGGACTGTCGTCTTGTGAGAAAACTTATTGTTGCACTCCACCCATGTGGCGTCAGGAATCATCTCATTTGTGAGGTCCAGAACCTCTTTGATGTCGATCAGATTGCCGTTTTTATCCTGACGGTCAAGCAGATCGGTGAGGTTCGGATTGCGAGGCATCGGCTTAATTTCAGCCATCATCATTCTCCTTTAAATTAATCGTCAACGACCATGTTCGAGTTCGGGTAGCGACGGCGCTTCGGCGGGTTTGCCGAGGCGTTTCCGTGAACGCCCGAGTCCTGCTGCAAGGTCTTCCCGAGTCTGAAAAAGTGTCGAACGACTTCAGGGTGGTTGCCCAGCCCGGAAGCGTTCAGGATGGTGCGAAGCTCAGGGGTCGCGAATTCTCGGTAGCCCGAGATTGCAACCGCCTTGTTCGCCCCGAAATTCGCACCGCCGATCTCGGGGTCCTTTTCACAATCCAACGCCCATTGTTCAGCCTTGGACCGTAAATCGTTCATCATGTGCGCTCTTGCTGTCGGCACCATCGCCTCAAAAAGCTTTTGGGCGTTCTCCTGAGAAAGGCCTACAGACTTAGCGGCGTCTGCAAACTGCTGTACGGACTCAGGTGTGTACTCGTTACCGTTCACATCTCTGAAAGCCTCGTAGGTCTCGGGAGCGCTCTGAGCTGTCTCCTGCTCCTGCGTCTGAGATTCGCCCTCTTGAGCGGCTTGATCTCCGCTTCCAAGCAGGGTGTCCCCCATCAGGCTCTCAGCTGTCTGCTCGCTTCCAGAGGGCGCGTCCTGAGTCTCAGCCTGAGCCTGGTTCTCTGTTGCCTGCGCGGCCTGCTCAGCCGCATCTGGAGCCGCAGTCTGCGCGGTTTCTTGGTTCTGAACTTCCTGACTCTCGTCAGCCATGCTCGTTCTCCTTCATCATCAGTGTGTAGTTTTCGGGACAAATCTCGCTGATCTTTGCCATGAGCCTGTAGCCCATGTCCTTTTTCCCTTCAGCGTGCGCCATCGCAAGCGCCATGTAGTGCTCACGCTCCTTAACCTCCACGAAAGTTGTGCGCAGAACACCTGAGTTTGCGAGAAGCCAGTGGACGATACGTCTGCCTGAGGGCGAGCTCATGAGCTTTCTGAAGTCATCCTTGAAAAGCTCGTCCCTTCCGGCTTGAGCTTTGATTCGCTCGTCTCGTGTACTCATCGACTCAGACTCCAAACAAATGCAGCTTCGATAACAACCACCATCCAAAGTGCGCATCTCGTCCACATGCGCATTTGTCCTTTCTCGTTGAACAGTAGTTTTTCCATAATGCTTAGCACTCGCTCTGGTATATGTTGAGAATTTCCTAAAGTCTTTTCTCGACACCGCCGCTGAGGTCCAATCAGCGGCGTTTTTATTTCCTGAAGAAACTCTACCTAAGCGGTTTCCTCTCAATGCAACACTTAGTAGCCGCTGAACGCTGAGTAGATTTCTCCCGAGTCCGCAGACCTCAGACTGTCATCCAGTGGTTGGCCTGCTTGCGCCCCTCCTAAGTTCTTCATGATTGCCGAAGCCTGCTCGGCGTTTGCGAGCTGTTGCGCCTGCGCCTGAGCCTCTGCCCTCTGCTGACGGATAAGCGCAACTCGTTCACCTGGAAGAATCAGTTTCGGGTCGATACCCAGAACGTCCGAGTAATAGTCAACCCAATAGTCGCCGTCGAATTTGTCCAGCATCTCGGGCTTCATGTTCGCCAACACGCCTAGGTTCTGAGTGAATCGGTCCACCGAGTTCGTTGTCACGGCCTTTTGCGCCTGAGCAAGAACCGACACAAACTCAACGTTCAGGTCAACACCTTCCAGCTCCTGCGGAACGGGCGGGATAAGGCCTACTCGAAGCAGTCGGTCAAACGTCATTGAGATCAGACGATCGTTCAGCTCAGCGTTCAGGCGCTCAAGAACAGGCCCCAGCATCAGCATCTTCTCCTCGTGGCGCTCGGCAATCTCTGTTGCGGTCGCTCTCTGAGAAGCGGGCATCCCCGTAATCATTAAAAAGATGTCCTTGTAGAAAGCCTCGTCGATTCGGCGCCGGGTGTCCTGAATGTCCTGAACCAAGTAGTCAAGTCGTAGGTTCACCTCGTAGGCAGAGCGTATAGCTTGGACCTGAGCGATGTTGTCCGCGTACACGACGCCGCCCGGTACCAGATTCGCTTCCTGGTTGCGCATATCGGCGCTCGCAACTACTGCGGGGTCGGCCTGCAACGCGATTGCCTTGGACTTGTAAAATTGCTCCTGCTGAAGCTGACGCAAGTCTCCTAACGCCTCCATGCCCGGGCCTGTCCCGTAGATGTCGCCTCCTGTGACGTTCCAGCGAGCCGCAAGAACAGGGAACTGATAGAAACCTGTCTCACGAAGCACACCGCCGTAGGTCCTGTCAGCTTTAGAGCTCTCGAAATACACCGAGCGGTACGGCATGTTTTTTGCGTCTCTGCGCGAAGGGTCTCGATAGTCTCTTGGCTCAATGGCGTTAACCACGTCAACCCATTTGTCGTAGTCACCTCGGTCGTACAGCTTGCGCACTTCAGGCGAGACGTTCGCATAGCCGAACTCTGCAACAAGCGCAGAGACTGTCAGTCGGAACTCTCGGTACAGTGTGTTGACGTTTCCACGAGCGTCTGTTGCGAGCGCGAACTCCCCGATCGTCAGCGGCATGCAGTGAATCACGGACTCAAAGTCATCAAGCAGAACAACTGCTGTGGTGCCGAAAGCTCCGAGCTCCTCGTAGGCCATCTGTAATGCGCGGTAGGTGTTCGACTGATTGAACACCATCTGCATTAGCGTTGTGACTTTGCTCGACCACTCCTTAACGGCGTAGCTCTCGTCAAGCTTCGGGTCCTTGGTCGTCAGTCGAAACCACGGGCGAGCAGGACTCGTCATACCCGCCATCATGCCGCCCGATAGCGTGCGAAGCGCTCGGGTGCCCGAGTTGTCGAGAATGGCTCTGTGGCGCTTGTCGCCCTTGTTATTGTCTGAGACAAGGAAGCGCCCCGCTCGAGGAATGAGAACCTCTGATATCTCCTGCCAATGCGGCATCCAGGTTGAGCGCTCCTCTTTCAGAGCTTCCCAGCGGCGGGCGCATTGCTTGCGCAGACTCGTTTCCATCATCAGCCTCCTAAGAGGGAGCTAACCCCGCCAAGGCTGAGCTTGTCCCGCTCAATGCCGCCGGCGCCGGTAAGCATTGTCGCAGACGAGTCTCCTTCCTGAGCCGAGTCAAGAATGGAGCTCACGTCCACCTCGTTCTGATTGGCTCGGTTGAACTCCTGCTGTTGCTGGTTCAACTGCTGAGCGCTGGACTTCGCCTGCTGGTCAGCCGCCCGCTTTGTCGCTTTACTCTGTTTTTTGCTGGAATAAATAGAAGCACCCGCGGCCACCGCCGCAGTTACAGCTCCAACGATAGCTGCTCCTGACATTTCTTCTCCTTCCTTGTTAAAAGCCTTTCGGGCTCGTCTGTAAATTCAGCCTCCGCCTCATCAACGGTTTTCGCCTTTGTGGGAAAACACATTGAGAACGCCGAATCGGTTATGGCGTATGCGGCGGCCCTTCGCCCCGCGAGTCCTTCGAGCACGTGATACCCCTTGAACTCGCGGGTGGTTGTTCCGTCGGTGATCTGAAAATGGCCCGCACAAATCAGCTGAGTCTCAATCTTCAGCTTGAGCCCGACAGCCACGCATCCTGCGGGTACGTATAAAGTTCTCGTGTACATGCCCGCGTGCAGGTGGTGCTCGGTTCGCACTTGAGGGGGCGTCGGGTACTTAGCGACCTCCTCGCAGAGCGTCTCGAAGTACTCGTTCACAGCAGGCGTCGCCGGCCCCATGGGTTCAATCGACGTCATCACACTTGCACCAAAAAGCGTTGTGGGTGTGCACCATCCCGAGGCGCTCGCACAGCTTGTCAAGCGAGGAGCCGGGAGGCGCCATGAAGGAGCACCCGGGAGCGCCAAGCGTCCAGGCTGTCTTCTTGATTTCTTTTAAAAGCCGAAGACCCGTCACGCCTTTGCGCCAGGCCTTGCGAAGGTAGAACGACTCCACCGCAACGATCGGGAACGGATAGTGCTGAGACTCCGCAAGCAAGAGTCCGACAACCCCTACAACCTTTCCTTCGTCGTAAGCCGCTATGCAAAAGAGATTCCCTGTGTATTCGAGCTTGCGATAGCGCTCATACTGAACCATCGGGTCCCCGATCGCCTTGTTCGCTGTCTCCTGCGTGTACTCGTTAACCAACTCAGAAAAGCCTTCCGCATGAAAAAGCTCCTCAAAGGTTGTGTGCTGAATCTGTACCATTACCGTCTCCTCAGACAATCGAACGGGTCAAAGCCTCGCCGACCGTTGGCCTGCGAGCGCATCTTGAGTTCGCCCAATGGGGTGTACTCTTCGACCTTAAAGGCGAATGTGAGCGCCAAGGCGTCCGCCGCGTCAGGTGATCGAAGCCCGCGCTTTTTCATTTCCTTCTTGGTTTCAAGCTTTACCTGACCGCCCGGAAGAATGTCGTACTCGGGTGCGATCAAATCCTCAACCAACTCGCGATCGTCCGGTATCGTCCCTCCGTCAGAGAGCCACTGCTTCATGCGACCCCACATTTCCTCTCGTTTACGAGAGTACGTCTGAGGGTCATCTGCCTTCTCGCCGAACTGCACGCCCCTGACGGGGTAGCCATCATCGCGCAGCATGTCTTTCGGGCCGCCGCCCACGCCGCCCTCATCCACGAAGATGAAGATGCGGTCAGCGGGAAAACCGAGCTTTTTAACGGAGTCAAAATGCGCCTTCACCTTTGCCACGAGCTGAGTTGTGGAGAGTCCGTGATAGCGCTTGATTGGAAGATAGCCGCGACCGATACGGGTGTAGATCACGGAGTCGTCGTCGCCAAAGCGAGCAACGTCCACTCCGATAATTGCTGAAGTCGCAGTGTTGTGACTGATGCTGATTTTTGCCGCCTGCTCTGCAACATCCGTAGGGATGAACTGCATTGAGGAGACAGACGGGAACTCGCCTCGGACACGCACTCGGAAGAAGTCCGAGTCCTCCCCGTACTCGTCGGCCCATTTAGCGATCTGCTCTTTGTTTGTAATCTCAACTGTTCGAGAATCGATATTTCTCAGGTTCCAGTACTGCCGCTTCTTGTAGTTATTGAAGCAGGCGTGAAAGGTCCCTGAAGATCGGGTCGGGTTCCCGAAGAGAAACATCATGGGCTCTCCGTCGGTGAGGCCGCCTTCAGCCACCTCGTAGACCGCTTCGGGAATAGCGGAAGCCTCGTCAAAAATATAGAACGGTGTAGAGGATGCGGCATGCAGACCTGCGAAGGACTCAGCGTTCTCTTCTTTGCAGGTGAGCGCGTCCACGCGCCAAGACTCAGGTGACTCTTTGGATTCAATTGAGCCCGCCTTAACTTCGAACATGTCGGCAACTAGTGAGCGCTTCAGCCACTTTTTAATTTCCGCCCATGTCTTGGTCTCCAGCTGACTCGCAGTGTTTGCGGTCACGACGCCCTTACAACCGGGACGCGTTGCGAGAATCCAGCACACGAGCCAAGCCGTGATGCAACTCTTTCCGATGCCGTGTCCGGATGCGATCGCATAGCGCAGAGGCTCCACGGCATGCGAGCCGTCGAACTTTCGCGCTTTTACTTCTCGACCTATGTCGTCCAAAAGCTGACAGGCCCATGCGTCGGGACCGTACTGAAACTTCGGATACTTAGAGAGCCACGGCTCTTTCAACCGAACCACCGACGTCTCAGGCGTCTCGCCCCAAGGAAAGGCCCAAAGGACAAAACGGAGCGGGTCCGCATAGCAGCGGGCGAGCTCCTCATTGAAAATTTCTTCAATCCTTTTGTTCATGCCTTCTCCGACTTTTGCGAAGAAGTATGTCGGATTGGCTTTCTCTCAATGCAACAAAGCCCCGAGGTCGGGGCTTCATGCTACTGCTCGTTGGTGAGTTCTAGGAAGGCATCCTCGGAGTCTTTGAGGAAATCCGCAAGACACATGAGCAAAAGTCTCACCCCTTCGATTCTGAGCCAGACATCCTCCTCTGTAGCCTCTGACGCGAGCGCCTCCTTCATCAGCTTACGCACCGCCTCCTTGCGGGACGCGGCTGTTCCGTCAACCCAATTGGCTGCATCGTAGTCACCTATGAACGAGTAACCGAGCGTGCCCGTAATTTTCTTCCTGAGTGCGAGCGGCTGAGACGCCATCAGCTCGACAAGTTCTTCTGTTGAAATATCTACCACTCCCAGTTCTCCTCTTCACTTTTGACTCTTGCGCCAAAAAGATAATTAATTTTTTTAGGCGTCATCTTGACACAGTAACCCCGCTCTTTCAGCCTTCTTGTCAACCATTGGGAGCTCTGCTTCTCTACTCCACACTCCGCCGCCCAGAGTTTGAATGCCGCGTATACCTCCCGCATTGGCGTCTTTTCATCGGGCGCTGTACCTTCTAAACACTCCTCTGCCCAAGAACCGACAACGTCTTCCTCGCCACGCCACTTTTTAGCGGCCATATCCATAGACTTCGGAAGCGCCAAACCAAACTGCTTGTAGCGGCGCACGCCTTCAAATATCCAGTTCAGTATTCCCGAGGCCTCCTTAAGTAGCTTCTCTTTAAGGTTTTCGTCTTTCTTGAAATTCGGGTCCCTGTCAAAACTGCGAGGAAACTCGATCAATACTATGCGCCTCCAGGTTCCGTCGCTGTCATCTGCAACTTTTGGAAGGTGGTTGGTGCACACGAACACTGTGTGCGTTGGCTGGAACTCAATCGGCGATTGGTACATTTCACGAGCCGTAATCTTTTCGTTACCTGCTAGGCGCTTCAGCATCTCGCTTTTGATCTTAGCGCCCTCGGTTAGCTCCTCCGCAAGAGCAAGGCGCGCACCTTTCAACCTGACTACATCGGGAGACAGCCCCGTTGCTGAAGACGATCTTTTCTCGCTTAACGTCACAAGGGTTTCCGGCTGCATTGCAATACCATAAGAGCCAAATACCTCCAGAAGGACTGACATAATCGTGGACTTACCATTACAGCCGAAACCGTGAAGGAAGGCAATTTTGTTCTCCTTCGGGTTCCCGAGAGCTGTATACCCAACAAACCTTTGGAAGTACTCGACAACCTCTTCCCGTACTAAGCATTCTTCTAAAGTCTTTTTCCATAGTGGACAGTCGGCCTTAGCGTCAAACACTACAGAAGAACTCTTGGAAATCATACGAGAAGCATCTGGCTCAAGAAAGGACCCGGTCTCAAGATCAACATCACCGTTGGCGATACCAAAATACCGAAAATCAGAATCAAAGCTATCCGGATTCACTAGAATCGAAGCGTGAAGCCAAGAGAACACCGAGACGGTTTCACGGATGTACCGCACAGGCGACTTCAGATAGGCTAGATAGAATTTCTCGCGACTTCTTCGCTGTTCCGGTATGGTGGTTTCGTCAATGTAATCGATAAACTCCTGCTCGATATATGGAAGCAGCTTAGCTATCACTTGATCGAGGCTGGCAGTATCCCAGTGCTTTCCGTTAAACAAATACCAATTTGAATTCGCTGAGTCTCTCTTCTTGATCTCGTCCTTAAACAACTTATACATTTTCTCAGCTAAGGTACGAACGTAGACCTTCGCATCAAAATTCCTGTGGTTCCTCTTATAGCTTGCGATAATGGAGCCGATCGTTATCCTTCTGTCCCTGTCTTCTTTGAAACTAATCCACTTCTTCTCGCAGTCCTCAAAACCTGTATAGCTGTTCGCTTTCGAGCTCCACTCATCCCATAGCTTCAAGGCCTCATAGTCACCTTTGAAGTGGTTATGCAAAGCCATACCCGCACGAAGCCAAGAATCATAGCTTTCCGGGTCGATACCTGAACCATTCAAGTACTCCCTTGCCTGCTCGATCGTAAGCTGACTTAACCCCGGAGAAACGTCAGACCAGCTACCGTCGTCCATATCGTTCGGCTCCTCGTCGGACTCGTTATCTTTACCTGCCTTAGAAAACCCGTAGGACTTTGCTATTTGGATAAAGCGGGTCTTCATTCTCTCCACATCCTCGTTTGTGAGAACTGGAAGCTCTTCGGGCTTGAAATGAAGAAGGTCCAGGCCTTCAGACTCTTTATCCCATTTATATTCTTTTCCCGTATCCGGATGAACTCCGTACAAAACGGTATGGCCGCTTTTTCTAAACTCCAGCAGTACCTCAACAACTTTACCATCGACTTCTTTTTCTAGCTTTCCCGTCCCGCTGTAGCTCCAATCAATACCGGGAGCTTGGAAAAAAATAGCCTTCCTGTTCGGCTTCCCCGTTCTTTCGATAGTCCGCCTCCTGTCAAGCGTTCGTAAAAACGCTTCTGAAACCTCCGGGTCATCGGAGTCTAAATCCAGTACACACACCGGATGATCTCCGCGGCCATTAATGATGCTCACGCCGCAGGCGGGGTATGGGTAGCGCTTGCACTGCTCAACCGTGTAAGGGGGAATATCACTCCACTTTTCATCAATCGGCTTCTTTGATTTGTAGCCGATCGGAATCACGCTGTATCCATTTGCGGCTAGAACGGCTCCGTACTTCCTCATATACTCGATCATGAGCTTTTCCTCTCCTTGAGCTTATCTTCCATTTCTTGTCTCGAAACCTCTTTTTGAAGATAGGTGTCGTAGAGGCTCTGCAACCGTTCAAATTTCATGGAACTCAAACCGACGGCTCCCCTTTTTACCTGATAAATATGCTGGTCCTTGACCGACAGGTAGTTGGCGATTACAGAAACGGGACACCCTAAATCAACCAGGCGGTTAACAATCGCCTGCGAGTTTTTTCTTTTCTTCAACAATACAGATCGCATGTCATTCAGCCTATATTTGCATAAAATAATTGCGTTTAATAATAGCAAATAATTTGATAATTTAAAATTAATTCACTAAAATTTAATTGCGTTCTATGTAAAAACAAATAAGGAACAAAAATGACCAATAAAGCCCAAACTGAAAAATCAGTTATTTGCCGAATAAAAAAGCAAATGGAGGAGAAAAACCTCACTGCTTACGCTCTTGCCAAAGCCTGTGATATGCCGCCTTCAACAATCGGGAGAATCCTATCTGGTCAGGCTTCGCCTAGAGCTTCGACACTTGCTTCTATCGCTCTTGCCCTTGACACCTCCATAGAAAGCCTTATCGGAAAAAGCAAAGCCAAGGAACTGCTTGAGAAAAACTCTGTTCTTAAAGCTGTCCAGAACAAAAGAATCCCTTTAATTACGCCGGACTGTGCATCTTGGCTGAGGGACGATCTGACAGATGAAAACCAAGTTCTCTCCAGCTCCGATATTGTTTGGCTTCCCGGCATGCCCAGTCCTGAGCTAAGCAGCATTGTTGATTTTTGCATGGTCGCACCAGACGACGCTATGTATCCTGAAATTAAGAAGGGCGAGTTTTTATATTTCAGAAAAGTGGACTCAAGCCACTATGCACAAAGCGGTGACGTTGTTGCTGTGTTCTACCGACACGACGCAGGCGACGCCGTAATCGATATCCGAAGAGTCATATTCCATCAAGGATTTGAGGAGTTCGCGCCCTCAGAAACAATGAAAGGTCACTTCCGCACAGGAAGACTGGACCCCGACAGCGGTTACGACGAAGACATACGTCTTAACTTTGGAATCGTCGGCGTACTAGTTGCCAAGCTTTCTTTATCCCCGTTCGAGAGGTATTAAACCATGGAAAAATTTTTATTCAACGGATTCTTAGGCCGCACGTTTGTAGAGGCTTTTGAAAAAGGCACTTGTCTTTGCGCAGGGCTCTGTATCGGTGAAGCGGCAAACGGCCACCATAACAGTAACTATGACGAGAAGGTATACAAAGAAGTGACGTCGTTTTTAGAGTCATTCCATATGGTTGAGTCTCACAGCTTTGCCGCTCTTGATGCTGATATCTTCTGTGTGCGCGCCGATCATTTTGTTGTTGAAATCGGCTTTTCAGAATTTACACACGGCGTCCCAAAATGTTGGGAAAAGCTATTCCGTAGTAATAACCTTGACGAAAACCCTTTGCAGGCTGTTGTTTGGGCAAATAACAAAGGTACGCGTGCGGTTACTATCTTCACTCTGCCATACTCCTACAACGATCTGTACAGGCAACCCTAATCCAGTCCTTGCAGCCGTCTGCGAGCCGCCAAAATACCGGCGGCTCTTTTGTCTGTGACGTCAACGGAAATCTTGTCCCCGTAGCGCTCGGGAGCCCACTTCTTCAGAAGCTCCACGCGAGCGTAAAACGCCAGTTTGCGGGCGTAAGTGTTGTCGCCTCTTTTGCGGACAACCACTCGCTTTCCATCGGCAAGCTCCGTCTCCGCAACCTCTTCACACGTTATCGGACTCGAAGCGATCAGAAGTGCTTCATCGGCCAACGCGTCCATTCCTACAGCTCTGGCCTCGTCGTATCTTGCGGCAAAGCTCGGGTCCTTTTTCCTGCGATGGTAGATGTCGTTGTAGCTGAGGCCTGCCATGTTCAGCCAGACGCGAATGATTCCACCCTGCATGAGAAAGGCAAAAAGATGCTCCTCACGCTCGGGCGACCACTTCTCTCCGACAATGGCTGGCGGCACCTCTGTGATCGGTTTTGTGTATAAGGGGGCGATTGCTTCGCTCATATGGACTTTCTGCTCCCAGGTTGCGCGTTTTGCTTTGGGCGGCTTCTTGGCGCCGGCAATGTGGTTTACCGCCTGCTTCACCGTCTTCGGCGTGTACCTCGGGTCGAGCTTCTTCTTTGGGTAGAGCCTCTCAAGCGTTTCCTGCGCAGTTTTTCGTGCCATATTCCCCTCGCATCCATCGGGCCACTGCCTGACCCCTGCTTTCTCCGCTTAGCCAGCGGCAAATTGTTGATTTCGGTATCTCGAGTTTACGAGAAATTTCTGATAGGGAAAAACCCTCGTAACTGAGCTGGATTGCCATCTCAACATCCCGATCGGTGAATTTTGCACGCGGATGCTCCTGACCGATTCTTCGGCCCGCAGAGTTGAACGCTATCCAGCGATGCAGCTTCATGATCTTGGTCTCCGAGAGGTTTTTTATCCTTTTACAGAAGTCTAGCACGATTGACTTCTAAAATCGACAGGAAGGCATCAAATAGTCGATTTGAGAGACTTTTATTCTTTTGTCGATAAATTCCTTATCTAAAAATTTAAATGCAGTGACGAGCTTAAAAAGCGCCTCAAAATCGATTTTTGAAATTTTGCAAAATTTTTTGAAAATGGTTTTTCTAAGCCTGCGGAGTTCACAGGAGGTTCCCCGCGGACCGGCAGCCAAATTGGGCCCTACCCCCCACCTAGCGAAAAGCGCGGTCGATCACCCACCCAGGTAGGAACTGCAAATCACCCCGCTAAAAACCCGTGCTATTCAACATAACCGCTATTATGTTGAGTAAATTCAATTAGTTAATTACGATCACCCGTGGGGGTTTAGGGTTCACAGGCGCGCTACTTTTCTCGTTTTCTCGGCTGGAGTTAGGGAGCCCGAGACGCTTGCAGCCTATCAATCTGCCAATCTGTCAACCTATCAACCTATCAACCCGTCAGCCTGTCAACTCTTCCAGTCTGTGCAATCTACCGGCGCCGCCCTAACTTCCAGGTGCGTATTTTTTCAGGGCGCGGATAAACAGAAAAAATTTTAGTTTTTACACAACTCCTAATATACGTATTTTTCTATTCATTAATCTTCTAATTTTTTACGTATACGAACTTTATAGAAAACAGGTAAAAAATTCTGCTTATCCGCCGTATACAACCCGCAAAAATCTACACGCCTGCAAAAATCTACATATTCGCTATCTATTAGCAACTGAATCCGCAAAAATCTACATATTAGGCGCCCGCAAAAATAAACGCATAACAACTATTAGCCCACGCAATGCATAAAAAATCTAAGTGATTTCCCTAATATTTGCAAAACTTACAAATTTCATTAGTTGCATAGCTTGCATTATTTGCACTTTGCTATTACTATTTGCTTATTGAATTTTTTAACAAACAACTAACGAGGTATTAAATATGACACTTTCTAAATCAATCTCCCGCGCGATCATCTTCGCTCTGGTAGTCCCGTTCTCCGCTATGGCATTAATTGCCGCCCCGATCACAATCGCCGCCCCGCTCGTCATCACAACGACAGCGCTCGCGCTCCTCTTATCAGCCATTATCTAAGGGGGCCGAAAATGACATACAAACTAAACCCCTCCGCTCTCGCAGCCGCTATCATCGCCGCCGCTGAAAATAACGGCGACGCTACCGTTTTGGACCTGACCCACGCCCTCGAGGTTGTAGCCGACCTCCAGCCGAGCAGCGTTGAAACATCTCTATCCGATTTCGCGGCTGAATTAGGCGACGCGGCCCCCGATACGTATATCAGCGATGCAATTAGTCAGTTTGCAGATAACGCCGTTGACGTCTATAACTACAATCTCACCACTTGGCTGTATAAATCCAACAGCGCCCCCGAATGGATGGAACGCGTTGTAAATGAGGGTTTATATCCTGTTGACTCGTACAATTTCTATGACCATATCCGCGCCGCGCAGTACTGCCAGTGTGACACTGAAATTAGAGACAACCGACCGGCCGCGCTGTTCCACTATGCACTGTTGAGACTAGCGCCCTTGTATCAGGGTTTAACTCGTGAAACGATTGAAGCGCTCGGCGATATCGACTATGACGGATTCGACACAATCGAGGAGCTCAATCGCGCGATTGACTCCGTGATTGATCCCTATTGGCTGGAGTTGGCACTAATTAAATGCGTCTACTTTTGCCAGGAGTGGACATATTCCGAGATTACCGCTCTGCTGCGCTCCTATGGACTACCGGGGAGGAATGTTTTAGATCAATTGACCCCGTGGGAGGGCTCACGTGCGAGCTGCTCCGTTTTAGCTGAAATTATGAACATCACGGCCGCCGCCCGTAACACTGAGAAGGAGGAAGAATAATCATGACTGCTAAATTCTCATTCCTCACCACGCTTGCAGCTATGGACGCCGCCGCGCTTGCTGAAACTGTAGTTATGCCAATTCCGTTTTGCGGTTTCTACGAGAGTGCTTTATCTGGTTTTATCGACGATGAAATCGACTCGGCTATCGAGTATGAAAACTCCGAGACGGGCGCTAATCTCGATTCAGATGATTTCAATCTCAGGCCCTCTATCCGTATCAATCTCGCAAATAAATACGCGCGCTTTTACCCCGACTGGCTGAAAGAACACACCTCGGAAATTGACGACGGCGCCGGCCTTGATATCGCCGTATCGTTCGATCATCTCGACTCACCGGCCTATTACAACTATCGCACTGATTATCTGTATTGCAAGATCAGCCGCCGCGATGTTCTGCGCTGTGGCGCCTGGCTGGAATCACGCGATAAAAACTATTTTGCTGACTATGTTTATGGAGTGCTAAAACCTCGTTCAGGTTTTATCCCGCGCTATGACAACGATATCGATCGTTGGGAGGATTGCAGCGCCTGGAGTGGTGTCCAGTTGAGTTTAGTTTTAGATGCGTTGCAACTCTATTTAGTGGATATCGAGGACGTTTATCCGGCTGATCTGAGTTTTACGGAATACCTGAATGAATCCAGCCAGATAGCGGTCTGGGATTATATGGAACGGAGGGCCGCGAAATGATTACTAGTTTCAGAATTCAGACACCCGCGGGCGGCCGTGAGGTCTATTCACCCGGTTTAATCGTCGGTAATCGTGTTTATTGGACACGTGAAACCGACCGACCCGGCGCCCCGATCGATACGCGTTTATTACCGGTCACGGCCCGCCGCCGCGACGTTGTGGCAGCGTTCAGAAAATAACTCACCTGGAGGACTCCGGCCGCCTCCTAAAATCCGGGCTGGAGTTCTATAAACCGATTTATTAGAGTCGGTTTATAAAACTAAAAGCGGATTAGTAATAACCCGCCTCGCTCTTTAAAAACTTGTGAATACTTTCAATGTTTTCTTCTTTGGGTTATTGTCAAAGGATAATAAACCAAGGGGGAATACTAAGATGGGAAATATGTTAAGCGATATTATTATCGGCGTGGTATTTTCGCTTCTAATATACGCATTAATCAAAGTATCTAAAAATTTTTTTAGAGGCGGAATACGCGGGCTAGTAGCGTTACGGTATGGATGGGACGCGCTGCCACCGCTAGAGAATGCTGAAACAGGTTTTAAATATAAACGTTGGACTAGCTCCCAATTTGATAGGGTTTATCCTCCGGAATTGATTCAATTGGAAAGCGGGGGCCTTCAGATTAGACCGTATCGGAGCTTAGGTATTTTTAACTCTTTTGAGGATGTAAACCACGCATTAGAAGAATTCTATAAAGAAATAGATTAGTTGCTTACTTATGTGTTTTCCGTAAGTATCACCGCTGCGAATTGCACATATTGACAGCGTAAAACGGCGGTTGTATTCTGCGATCAGGTTCTAAACAAACCAAGTAACAAGCGGAAAACGACCGCCCCGAAAGATACGCGGCTATTTTTATGCCCGGGCGTGCAGAGAATAAAAGACTCGACAGAGGAATAATCTCGCCTGACTTGTTACAGGTGTTTAGCACCCGGGCGCCCTCTAAACAGGGGCGATAAATAAACATATTTAACAAGGTTATTCATCATGAATATCAATCTAAACGCGTCAATCAACGGCATTAACGCCGCCCGCTTATCCTCTCCAGTCGCTCCGGTAACACCGGTTAAATTCAACACTGCTAAGGCGATGCCCGGCGATGTTGTTATGGCCGGTTGGTATCGTAACCCGGGCGCGGTCTCTATTGTCCAAAACACACCGGAGGAAAGAAAACAGTTAAGAAGTGCAATCGCTGCGCATCTTCCGCGGTTTCATTTCTGGACTGGCTATATTGGAGAGGTTAATAACGCTATGGGAGTTAATCACTATTGGGAGATTCCCATTAGTCAGATCGGCCAGGCAATAGCTTACGTTAACTCAATGTTTCAACCGCAGCCGGTTTATCCCTCCTACTCTCAAGCCCCGGCGCCCGCTCCTGTTATTTCTGAAGACTGGATTAACGCGCGCTATGAGCTGGAGGCCGCATTAAACCAATTTGAAACATATCGGAGGTGGTTTAAGGAACAGGCGGATTTAATGGACTATGCAATTAAATCAGTTAAATCTACGCTAGCAGCTATCCAATAAAAGTATTCACAAGTTTTTAAAGATCAGGCGCCGGATTAAACCCCGGCGCTTTTAGTTAGACAAATCGAATTGTCAGATCTCTGGCACGCTCGCCAGACAGAAATAAGGACGCCCCGGAACGAACTCCGGAGCGTCCTTTTTTGCGTTTTTAGGACCTGTGAATATGCAGAAAACGAGGATAGAAATAAGGGCCGTTAAAGCGGCCGCAATCGACGGCGCCCCGCCCGCCCGTTATATCGCTCGCCTCTCTATTGAGACGCTGCCGGCGCCTGTGGTCACGTTCATTTATTTCGAGACGGGGTATCAAGGCGCGCCCCTGACAGCGCAGGAAACCGACAGCGCCCGCGGTCTCGTTTTCCGCGCATTAGTAGCCGGTTCAATTCGCGAGATGTTGAGAGTGGCAGCCAGGCGCCTGGATAGCGGAGCGACCGAAAAAATTAAATTCTCCGGGTTTATCGATCTCGATAGGAGACGACCGCCCCGCGCTATTGATGCTCTGCCAGCGCCGGCTGTATAGGTTTTAAGCCCTCCGGCGCCGGGGCTGATCGGCGCTCAAATAATGGAGTGAATGAATGCAGAAAAAACTGAATTTAGGTATAGCTCATAACTCAATCAGGGCCGCCCGTGTGGCTCTGGAGGAGACAATTAAACAGTTGTTTAACAACAATGCTTACGCGGAGCCCGCCCCCTGCTCGCTCTCCTGGCTGAATCGCGATATCGCAGAAGCGTATAGCCAGATCGTTTCTATCGAGTGCAGGATAGAGGGCCTCGAAAACCCCGAAACAGAAGGGGTTATTGAATTGAAAAAGCAGGTTGAAACTTGTGACCAAGGCGGGGAAACCGGAGCTGCGGTCGAGTCAGCCGGCGCCAAGGCTGGACTAGGCGAAAAATCCGAACCTGCCGCGCCCGCGCCTGCGAGCGAGGAAAAACCCGCTAAGCCTGCGCCCAAGAAAAAGGCTCCTGAAGTAAAACAGGCACCCGAAGTTGTGGACGAGGACGCTGAAAAAGCTGAGAGAACTCGCATTTGCGGAACCCTCTTCCGGGTGCTTAAGGGTCAAATGGATGGGAAAGCCGCCCGCTCGAAGACTGAAGAGGTCCGTGACGCATTCCTGGGCAAACCCACAACCGTGGACGACATCACGCACGACCAGCACGCCGCTTTCATAGCTCATATGCAAAAGGCGATCGACGACGCAAAGGGTGAGCAAAATGCCTGATCTGACCCCTATCATTCCCGTCGCTGACGAGTCCGCAAGCCGCGGCCACTCGCTTTTTCCTCCTTCAGCAGCCACCCGTTGGATGACCTGCAAGGCCTCGCCCCTGATGGTCAGTCAGTACGGTGTTTTCACTACAAACCCTGATGCGGAGGAAGGCACAAGAGCCCACTCCGTGATGGAGCAATGCGCGATCGCCCTGCTTCGCGACGGTGAGGAGATCGACACCATCCTCAAGCGGGTCGAGGACCAAGAGCTCAAAGAATGCGCCCGCATCTATCTCGAAGAAATTCGTGACGCGTATTTTGACACGCCTGACTCATGGATTGTCGAGGGCCGTATCCCTTTAAGCCCGATTTACGGGGTACCCGATCAGTACGGGTACGCAGATTGCATCCTCTCAAGCGGCAATGAACTGCACGTCTTTGACTATAAGCACGGCGTTGGCATCCCTGTTCCGGCTGAAAGGAACAAGCAGCTCATGATTTATGCGTGGGCGGCTGTGCAGGCTGAAGGGGCTCAGGGCATCGACACCATCACGCTTCACATCGTGCAGCCGAGAGCGCCCGGCCAGAACCCCGTCAACACATGGACGTGCTCACGAGAGGACTTAAGGGCCTTTGGCGTGGATGTCGCTTTAGCAGTCGGCGCGGCAAACGAGATCATGGCAAGAGGCGCTGCGGAGGGCGACTTCACACCGACAGAGCAAGCCTGCCGCTACTGCCCCGCAAGAAGCTCCTGCCCCGCGTTCGTAACGGTTGTCTCAAAGGCACTCAGCATCCCGAAGCGCCTTCCGACACCGAAGGACGCCACTGACGATCAGCTTGGAGCCCTCCTGCAATTTAAAAAACAGGTGAACGATTGGTTCTCCGATGTTGAGGCCGAAGTTTTCAACCGCATCAGCCTCGGAAACGAGGTACCGGGCTTCAAGATCGTGGAGGGCAACAAAGGCATTCGCCGCTGGAAGAACAAGGCTGAAGCCGAGGAGGTGCTCAAGTCCATGCGCATCCCCAAGGACTTCGCCTACAAGAAAGAGGTCATCGGGCCGACACGAGCAGAGGAGCTTCACAAGAAGGTCAAGCGAGAGGACGGCAAGCCTGTCATCGGTGAGCGCCAGTGGGCAACTCTTCAGGAGCTCATCACTCGCAATCCGGGCAAACCTCAGCTCGTGCCTGCGAGCGACAAGCGCCCGAGCATCTCACTTGCTCTCGTGACTGAGGACGACCTCGAGGTGATTGCAGATGGAACAAAAGAGACGACATCTGAAGCAAATCCCGGCAGCGTACCTATTTGAGAACCCTCTGCCGCGGGTAGCGCAGGAGGTGCTTAAAACCGCCGCGTCTATTGAGCCTTGGCTCCCACGAGGGGAGTCAGCGGCCCGACGGAAAGCGCTGGACGACGCGCGGGAGATCATCAAACGACGCTTTCCTCAATATTTTAGGAATTGAAAAATGACTAGTGAACACCAACAACATGCAACTTACGGTCGAATGAAATCCAATCCGAATATTCTCTTTTTAAGAGGCGTACGTGTTGGCCCTTTCGCCGCCCTTTATCGTCCGGCCGCTAATCTCTCCGGCAAAGATCAGTACTCTGCAACCTGCATCATCTCCGAGGAGCAACTGAAGTTTCTCGAGGACGAGATGAAACGGTCTGCCAAAGCCTTGTGGAAAGGCGACGCAGAAAAGATTTTCAAGAATCTCAAATCTGACTTCCTGGCGGCCCGCATTCGTGAAGATAAGTACCTTGGAAGCTACCCATCCGTCAAAGTAACCCGCAACACTAAGACCGACAAAGGTAACCCACTTCCTGCTCCGATTCTTAAGCAGCGCACGTTTAAAGGCGAGCCACAAAAACTCTGCGTGGAGGGTGAACCAGGCTCCGTCTATGACGGATGCTATGTCACTCTGATTCTTGAGCCCAAGGCATACGACTTTAAAGGTGCTAAGGGCGTGAAGTTCGACTTCAAAGGAATGATTTTCGAGAAAGACGGGGAGCCGTTCCTTGGAGGAAGAGGCATCTCTGATTCTGACTTTGATGACCTCGCGGAGGATGTTTCGGAAGAGACCGAAGACGACGTTCCTTGGTAAGCGCTACTCCTCCTCTTTATGAGGAGGTGCTTTAAACTTGAGCTTGTTTTCAAACGAGCTCAGTTTTAAGGCACGGCGCGTCAAAACCGAAAAGTTCGGCCTCGTCGCTAAGCTGTCATGGCTTTATACCGCGAGATACCAAAGGACCTCCGTTGAGGGACCTGCGCGCCAGGCCTCCAAATTTTGGAGCTCGTATGAAAATCAAAACCAAAACCTATTTTATGGACCTCGAGACCTACTCCGAGGCTCCCATCCAATACGGCACGCATGCCTATGCGGCCGACAAATCCGCCCGCATTCTCCTGTGGGCGTACGCCCTCAACGACGGGCCCGTGAAAGTTTGGGACGTCGATCAGGAACCTAACATGCCTGACGATCTCAGGGCCGCCATTCACGACATCCAGTCGTACGGCGCTCGGCACGTGTGGGTAAACGGCGTGATGTTCGACACGGTGTTCCTCCAGTATCGGGGCATCGACCTGCCACTCATCAAGTGCGACGACGTGAGAGTTATCGCCTATCAGCATGCGCTGCCGGGCGGACTCGGAGAGCTGTGCAAAATCTTCAAGCTGCCGACCGACATCGCTAAAGATAAGGACGGCTCACGACTGATTCAGAAATTCTGCGTCCCTAAATTTAAGAACGGGACCAGGAGCTACCGCATGAAGCGTGAGGACGCTCCCGCAGATTGGGAGCGATTCGTCGAGTACTGCCGCCGTGACGTCTCCTCCATGCGTGAAATCTACAAGCGCTTTCCAGGGTTCAACAACACGGTTCAGGAAAAAGAATTCCAACTCCTGGACGTCACAATCAACCGCCGAGGCATGTGTGTCGATCTCGACCTTGTGCGTGCAGCGATTAAGCTGGCTGATAAAAGTAAGGACGAGATGGACGATGCGATCGCCGAGAAAACAGGCGGCGCTGTCTCCTCCGTCAACCAAAGACAAGCTATCCTCGATCACATCAAGGAGGCCTACGGCATCGAGCTTGAGTCCCTCAGATCAACAGACATTGAGCGATACCTCGACGACCCTGAGATACCCGAGCCTGTCAGGGACATTCTGCGCGATCGACTCAGAGGCGCAAAGACAAGTAAAGCAAAGTACAAAGTAGTTGAAAACTGCAATGTTGAAGGCCGTCTCAAAGGCTGCCTCCAATTCCGAGGCGCTTCCAGAACAGGGCGAGTCTCCGGTGTAAAGTTTCAGCCGCAAAACCTCCCCCGCCCTACCAAAGGAGCTCAGGAGATCGAGGCCGCTATCGAGCTGATGAAAGCCGACGCGCTTGACCTTGCGTACGAGCACCCGTCCGAGTTCCTGTCTGAGTGCCTGAGGGGTGTTATCGTCGCCTCACCCGGAAAGCGCCTATGTGTGGCTGACTACTCCAATGTGGAGGGCCGAGTGCTCGCATGGCTCGCTGGCGAAGAGTGGAAACTGCAAGCCTTCCGAGAGTTCGATGCGGGTCGCGGACACGATCTGTACAAACTTACATACGGCAGAACCTTCGGTGTTGACCCTGAGAAGGTGACGAAAGAGCTCCGTCAGATAGGCAAGGTTGAGGAGCTTGCCCTCGGTTACGGCGGAGGAGCCGGCGCCTTTGCTCAGTTCGCAGACAAATTCGGCATCGACTTCACGCATATGTCAGAGCTCGTCAGAAAAACGGCGGACCCTGAGGTCTATGCGGACTCAGAGAACATGTGGGATTGGGCGCTCGAGAAGAAGATCACCGCGAAACTGCCGCATGACGTATGGGTCGCATGCAACACAGTGAAACAATCGTGGCGCAACGCCAACGCTCAGATCGTTGCGTTCTGGTCAGCGTGCGAGACCGCCGTCCGCTCAGCTATTGAGATTCCGAACAAGTCTTTTCCGATTCGCCCCGGCTTATACGCTCGACGTTATGGAAACTGGCTTCTGCTGCATCTCCCGTCAGGTCGCTTCCTTGTTTACCCGGCGCCGAGAGCGTCCGAAGGAGGCGACGTCACCTACATGGGGAACAACCAGCGGACCAGAAAATTCGAGCGCCTCAAGACGTGGGGCGGAAAGATTGTCGAGAACATTACTCAGGCTGTCGCATGCGACTTGTTGTTTGAAGCAGGCTTGAGACTTGAGAAGGCGGGCTACGAGATCGTCCTGTCTGTACACGACGAGTACATATGCGAAATACCTGATGACAAAACCCGAAATCATCGACACATGGAGGAACTCATGTCGTCACTGCCCTCATGGGCCGACGGTCTCCCGCTAGTTGCAGCAGGGTTTGAAACTTACAGATATAGAAAGGAGTAATTATGTACAGCACATTCAAAAACTACACCACGGAAGAACTGGAACAGAAAGCAGAGGAAGCCGCGAAAGAGGCTGCGGAAACCCTCCGCGAGGTTGAACCCCTCTGTGACGGGCAAGGCAGAGGCAGACTCATCCTTCCCCTCGGCCTCGGTCGATTCAATGGCGACGCAGAAGCCCCGTTCTTGCAGTTTGTTGACTCCGAGGGCAAGAGGTACTGCTGCCTGCTCCCGATTCATGGGCTGAAGGAGTTGCATGCGTCAATCCAAGAATATCTGGACGCGTTTGATAACGAGACCCACCACTGATTGGAAGACCGATGAAAGCATCTGAGATTATCAAACACGAGCTCCCAAGACTCGCCGTGGAGCTCGAAGCGAAGGGTTATCTCATTAAGACCTTCGAGAGGTCCGGACAGATCAATGTCTATCTGAGCGGGCAGGTTTTTATCTACTACGTCACAACGGGACGGATTGTTATGCACAAAGAGCGAGGGTTTTCCGCCTTCCTGAAGCTACTTGAGGAGGCCAAATAATGGAAACGTTCTTTTACGGCGTGGTTTTAGGTTTTCTCGTCGCTGTCGCAGGAGGTGCATGCGGGTTCTTAACTTTTGTGTTTTTAAAGGATAACAAATGAATCTTGAAAAACTTAAACAGGCTGAGATTGTCAATGGCGATAAGCTCGGCTACCCGGACGACACGTTTGGCGAGCAACTAGCCGGCTCTGAACTTTCTATCACTGTAGAAGGTGAGTGTTTTAAGGCTCAGGTTATGGCCTCGAACGCAGACTATCTTGCCCGTGCCGCTCGCGTGGTCACAGCGCTGATGGATACAGAGCCCCTAGTCGAAAAGAAAGTCACAGACAGGAGAAGAAAATGACCACTCCTGAGGGAAAGAACACACTGTTTCTAAAACAAGCCTGCAAGAAGCTCGGCATCACGGCATTCAAGCTCAGCTTCGAGGGCACTGTTGGAGCCCCCGACTGGTTGCTGATGCGTGACGGGCGTCACATCCTTATCGAACTCAAGGCCAAAAAAGGGCGCCTGTCTCCTCAGCAGCAGAGGATGATTCGCACCCTGGAAGACGAAGGAGCGTTTGAGGTTTTCGTCTGCCACGATACCGATAGCATCAAGACAGCCATCTGCTGGGGCCTCTTCGGCGGCGTGAACGTGACGAGGGATTTATGAAATTCACACCGAGACCCTATCAAGAGCGGATGATTCAGGCGATTCTTCAGCGCAAACGTATCGCGCTTTTCGCAGGAATGGGCATGGGGAAAACCTCTGCCACGCTTGAAGCAATCCGACGCATCAAGGAAAAGAGACCCAAGCTCAAAGCGCTTATCGTTGCGCCGCTCCGTGTTGCGCAAAGCACGTGGCCCGATGAGCTCCTCAAGTGGGGTGATTTCAAGCACCTCAAGGTCTCTGTCGTTTGCGGCAATCAGCGTGAGCGCATCCAGGCTCTCGAGACAGACGCGGACATTTACACCATCAACTATGAGAACATCCCGTGGCTCATCAACTGGTGCGGAGACGATTGGCAGTTCGACCTCATTGTTGCCGACGAGAGTACGCGGCTCAAAGGCTTACGCTCCAAGCAGGGCACGCAGCGGGCTAGGTTTCTAGCTAAGGTTGCCCATCAGTCCGAGGGGTTCATAGAGCTGACAGGAACACCGGCGCCCAATGGCCTGCTTGACCTGTGGGGGCAGATGTGGTTCCTCGATAAAGGCGCGCGCCTCGGCAAGTCCTTCACTGCTTTCCAAAAGCAGTACTTCTACCCCGTCACTCACGGCGGAGCCGCTCAGCATTGGTGCGAGTGGAGACCGTTTGAAGGGTCGGACGAGAAGATCAAGGAGAAGCTGAAGGACATCACAGTTACTGTCAACCCCGAGGACTACTTCGATGTCGCACAGAACATCTTTAATGACGTGGTGGTTGAGCTCCCTCCTCTTGTTATGAAGCAGTACCGCCGCTTCGCTCGCGAGCTCTATCTTGAGCTTGAGAACGGAGAGGAGATCACGGCAGCGAACGCCGCAGTTAAAACGGGGCGCTTGCTTCAGATGGCAAGTGGGGCCGTGTACTCCGAAGAAGGTGAAGGCTTCGAGCTATTTCACTCCGCGAAGATTGACGCCCTGCGCTCCGTCATCGAGGAAGCAAACGGCATGCCTGTGCTGTGCTCGTACAGTTTCAGGCACGAGGTGGAGCGCATCAAAAACGCGTTTCCTCAGGCAAAGCTTCTTGACAAGGACCCCCTGACCATTCGGGATTGGAACGCAGGACGCATCCCGCTACTGCTCGCCCACCCTGCTTCATGCGGCCACGGGCTCAACCTTCAGGACGGAGGCAACATCCTGGTGTTCTTCTCCTGTGGCTGGTCCCTGGAGCTTCATGATCAGATCATCGAGCGCATCGGAGCTGTCCGTCAGGCTCAGGCAGGACACGCTCGCCCATCCTTTGTGCACTACATCGTGGCTAAAGGCACACTGGATGAGGTGGTGAAAGAGCGCCTCGCTTCCAAGCGTGAGGTTCTGGATGTCCTGTTGGACAAGAAGAAAGCAATATTGGGAGACGAATGATGCCGTCGAACAAGAAGCCAAGAAAGGCATACAAGCCGCGCACCGTTAAGAACCCGGGTGTCTTCTACTCCCGCAAGAATATCGACCGCGTCAAGGCGATCATTACCGACATCAACCTCGTGGTCGAGATCACTCTACCGAGAGGCCTCGCAACAGAAGACAACATGCACCAAATCCAGGACCTCTTGAATTGGGGCGGCCTCATGCTGGTCGATCGCCGTTGGCCTGGTCAGGAGTCCAAAGTCAAAGAGTTTCAGGCGGACCACTACTGCGCCCTCCACGCTTATAGCCGTATCGTAAAGCGCAAGCGCGAGGGAAAGACGCACGGCTATACGGGCACCGCTGAGGAGCTCAACGTCCTGCGTGATGTCTGTTGGCAGATCGCTGAGCTACTGCGAGAGGGCATGGAGCATAGCCCGCAGCGCACCTTGAAAGAGTTCCTCGCCGCTAAACAAATCGTGGAAGAAGACCATGCACGACGTGAGGCTTTAGGGCTGCCGCACGGAGTCCAAGAAACTGACAAGGACCGAGTTGGAAAACTCATGAAGCAGAAACATTTTCACAAAAAGGAGAACGCATGACAGATAGAGAAAAGCGCCTGAAGGCTTACCGAGAGAGGCTGCGAATTGTGATCGGGGATTGGGAGACCGACTTACGAGAGCTCGACGCCAACGGGGCTATCACGGACTCAGACCTGGAGGACGAAGGCGCAGTCATAGATATGTTCTGGGACAGCATTGAGGAAATCACTCTGCTTATTAAGGATGAGAAGGAAAAGCACCATGCAAAATAAAATCGTCACCATTGCCGAGCACTACGGCCTTGGAACCCAATTGTTAAAACTGGCCGAAGAAAGCGCCGAATACAGTGCGGCTTCTGCCAAGTGGACGGTTTACAACAGACTGCTAAGTAAGACGGGCCACAACCGATTCAAGGAAAAGAGAGACGTAGCGGCCGTTGACTGCATGAAAGAAGTTGCAGACGTCTTGGTACTTGCTCGGCAGGTTGAATACCTAAAGGAAAGCGATCCGGAGTTTAAGACCGAAGTCGAAAAGCTCATGGATGAGAAGTGTAATCGTCAGCTAGACAGAATCGATGAAGAGCTGCAAAACACCCAGGGCGATAAGCTCGACCTTAAAGACACCATCGACTTCATGCTGTCCGACAGTATGGAAGAACGGGTGATTGCAGAGTATCAGCAGCTTGCAATCAGAAAGAACAAACTCGGTAGCTTCTTGTGGGCAATCAAGCAAGGCAAGACTGCACCCATTGATCCTGAGATTCACAAAAATTTATGGCAACAGTTCAAGACTATGACCAGATACAAAAAGCTCCTGGAAGAAAAGGCTCGTCTTATGAAAATGGATTTGAAGGAGATCACCCATGGATGCAAAATGCAACCGCCAGCTGAGACGGATTGAAGAGGAGAAACGAAATGCCAGCTGACATTATCAACCACCCCGAGCACTATGAGGGGCAGGCAATCAAGCTCGAGCCGATCGATTTCTGCGAGCGCCTGCCGTTCTGCGAGGGGAACGCTCTCAAATATTGTTTCCGTGCAGGCCACAAAGAAGGCGCCTCTGAATTGCAGGACCTCAAGAAAGCTCAGTGGTATCTAAACCGTCGGAAATCAGCCGGCGCCGCAACAGTGAGCGACCGCTTTTTCGAGCTTCTCGTGTGGCTCCGTCGAGCCGAGGGAGTCATCGGTGAATCGGCAATGGCAACAACCCGCGGCGACTATGCGGCGTTTTGGGTCAAGCTCGCCGCGCACGTGAACAACCGAATCAAGGAATTGGAGGATGAGAAATGAACAAGCAAATTTTACAGAAGAGCGATATTGCCGAACTTACAGGCCGCCACGTTAAGACAATCGAGCGCTGGATTCGTGAAGGATTCTTCCCCGGCGGCCGGTACATGAAGGGGCGCCAGGTATGGACGGAAAAAGAGTTTTCCGATTGGTTTTCAAAACTTCCGGAAAGGCTGCAAAGCAAAAACAGTGTCAGCCCACGCCTGCATGACGGGGCGTGTCAACTCTAATAAGTCGCTCCGCTGGTATGCCTGAAAGACAGCGTTGCCCACAGAGTGCATCAGACACTTCTCTGCAACGCTGTCGTTTATCTCATTCTCCGCCGCCCAGTCGCGGAACGTTGCTCTGAACCCGTGCATTGTGGCAGTTGTCCCCGTCATTCGTTTAAGAAGTACGCTCAAAGAATACTTGCTGCCTAGCGTATCCCGCACCGCAAACACGTACTCACCCTTGCGCTCAATAGAATTTAAAAGCTCGACCACCTGATCACTCAAAGGAACTCTATGAGGGTACGGCTTGCTATCCTTACGCCGCTCAGGTGGAATACTCCACACCCTCTCTTCAAAATTAAACTCCGACCACTTTGCGCCTGCCGTCTCTCCTACCCTACATGCCGTCAGAATCGTGAAGAGAATAAGCTGACGCGTCCGATTGTTGGCAGGAAGAAAGCAATTGAGCTTTTCCTGGAGTTCCTTCAAAGGCATAGATACGTGGTGCTTAACCGTTCTGACTTTTGACGGCGGCGGAAGATACTGATCAAGGTTCCCTTTCCACAACGCACAGTTAAATTCTAGGTACCCCTCGTTTACCGCGTAGGCCAGAATGCTTTCAAGCCGAGTTCTGATTTTCAAAGCCGTCTGATTTTTGGCAGACCATATCGGCTCGAGAACCGCCACGACATCCGCTCGTTTGATTTCATCTATTCGTTTATTTCCGATGACGGGGTACACGTAACTATTAAAGTACTGAACCGTGTTGGCGTACGTCTTGTTGCTTCTCCAGCGTTTCACCTCTTTGATCTTCTCTATCGTTTGTTCTGCAAAACTCTTGAAGCTCGGAATCTCTGCCCTTGAGTACTCCTCAGCGAGTCTCTCCTTCGTACTTTGGGTGAGCGGCAGACCGCTAGCTAGTCGTCCCTGAAACTCTTTGGCGGTACTCTTTGCCTGTGTGAGATCGACCTTGCTTACAGGCCCGATGGATTTATCCCGCCTCTTACCGTCCACCATGTAGCGGAACACGAAGCGTCGCGTGTTGCCCCTGACAACGTAAAGCAGATTAGGCGCCGCCGTGTAGAAACCGTCCGGAAGAGTCAGATAATTTTTCACTGTGACTTTCGCTTTCATAAAAACACCTCAAAAACACCACATAAAGCATAGCAAAAATCTTCCTTCTGCGTTCCTTAACACTCCGAATCAGAAAATTTTTACGCACTTATTTTGTAAATTTCTATTTGTTTTTAAAGTGTTTTTATTAAAATAAATCCAGAACGCTCCATCTTTGAACTGGGCTTATTCCTGCATACGTTCGACTCCTGCCTGGCGCGCCAACCTCTCCTGAGCCTCAAGGCTTTTAGAGAGTAAACAGTGAAAACACCTCACAAAACACCACAGCGTGTCGCGAGGTTTTTTATTTCTCTATTGTCCTTCGGACGTTATTTGTGGTTCTGCTCACAGAATTTAATTGCTCTCTCAGCAGAGCTGAGTAATTCTCGACCCTCGACTGCCAGTTGTAGACATCGATTACGCTGTCTATCGGCAGCGGTTTTGGCTCTTCTTTCAAGCTCGGACAACTGGCTGCGCATCCACTCAGACTCATCACGAGCACGAGACTCAGCGATGCGAAGCTCAGCCATAGAAACAGCGTCACGCGTTTGCTTAGCTTTGTGTTCCTCGATCGTTCTCTCGAGCGCTGAAATTTGAGTACGGGCATGTTTGAGCTCCTCCGTGTTCTGCCCCTGGTGGTATCCGTAGAAGTATGCGGAAACGACCACAAAGAGCGCGCCGATAACCTTTGCTACCACGGCCACCATCCATAGAAGTAAACTTGATAGCTATACGACACTGCCAAGGCGGTCAGATCAACGATGTAAAACCACTTCCAGCGGGCGATAGCATTTAACAAGCCCTGCCTAAGTTGCCCCAGGTCGAAGAGATATTTATCCCGCACAAGGAAACAGAGGAAGAGCCATAAAACCAAAGACGAAATTAATCCCCCAGCTAACCACTCCTGCGGACTTCTGGATATATAGGTCGGATAGAGAGACCCTCCTCCCTGTACGTTAAAAAGCCGCCAAAGGTATATTCCGAGATTAAGAAGCACCACACAAATGAAGCAGAGGCCGTATGTCTTCCGCAGTGTTGTTCTAGTCGGACCCATCTGCCACTCTTCAAGCAGCTTCCAAAAATTCATACCGAATGTGCCCATCAATGTTGCTAAGAATATTCCAATAACTGATATAATTTCACTCATGGGTAAGCTCCATAAAGATTGTTAAAGGCCGCTCAGTGCTCGTAACGCTGAGCGGTTTTAATTTTTACGAAAAGAAAAGTTCTAATTCACGAAGCCTCCGATCTCGCAGCCCTTTCTCATACTTGCTTCCGGGGTTGCAGTACTTCGGCCACCATGTCCGGACGTTATCCCACTCGCCCCGATTGATCATTCCGAAGAGTCGGTACGTGCGACACTTGGTAAGTCCGAAGTTGTAGACAAAACTCATGAGGGCGACGAACTGATTCTCATTGATATCGATATGAATCAGCGTTGCCAGCTCCTCCTGAGTGCGCTGTAGGTCTCTATCTAAAAGCTTGTAGGCCTCACCCTTGTTAACGACGTCACCCTCGTGAACGTCTCCTGTGTGGCCGAACCCAATTGTCCACACTCCTGCCGGACACCTATAGGCCATCGCCTCGAAACCCTCCTGCTCGGCAATGAAGTTGGACGCTATCTCAGGCGGGTACAGCATTAAGTTCTGTTTCATAGTTTCTTTAGCTCATCTATTGCTTCAAAGAGTGCACTCAATCCCGAACCGACAGACATTAAAGCCACTCCGAGAAGTGCGAGGGCAAGTAAGGCGTAAATAAGCCACGCTCTTTTCGTCATTCGTCTGCCAAAAATCAGCATCCTGTAGACTCCTGTGAATGCAGAAAATAAGGTTATAATCGTTTCCATCAAGACACCTCGAATGTCTATCGACCAAAGCTCGGAGAGGCCGCCACCTTCCGAGCTTTAACTACATTTAACGGGTTTCTGCCCCGTGCTTCTTATAAAGCTCGTGAATCAGTTCAGTGTTGTGCTGGATGGCCTTCTCGTTTGACCAGATCCCGCGCTTGATATCGTCAAAGATGACAGACCTCTCGCAGTAGTAATAACCAAGCAGAAAGCCAAAACACACTGCAATCGCTATAGCCGCTGATCGGCACAGGCGGATTGCCCATTCGTTTAAGAAGACGCTCATGTCTTTTCTCCCAGTCGTTTGTCGAGAAACTTTTTAAAATAAAAGGCGATAATGCGCACGCCTAAGTAAGCGGCCATGAAGGCCAACCCCACGGCGGCCAGCTCGTTGACGCCGTACCCCTGAAGAATCCAGAAGACGCCCACCGCTGTGACGCCCCCTGAGAGGGCCTCCCACAGCGCTTCAAGAACGGAGAACTCTATCGGTCTCTCTTTTCGTTTTTCTCTCCAGTCGTCCACGTAGCGCAGGAGTCCGGCGATCAGACCGAGACCTCCCACGCATGCGATTAGGGTATTAATTAGATCAGTGTGCTTAATCATGCGGGTCCTCCAGAGGGACGAAACTCTCAAGACTCAGGCCGAAGAGAAGCCAGAAGACCGCCTGAAACACAGCGAAGTGGTAGCTAAATTCGTTCTTGCACGTGAGCGTTCTGGCGAGTCCCTCGATCTGGGGACAGGCTCCGCGGCACATTGGCAGTACCAAGCATTTCTTGCACTTATCTCTTTCACTCCACGGCTTGAAGTGTTTGGAGAGATCAACCTTCTCTGGGGACAGAATTGTCCCCACGTAGCCTTCTTCTGTGCAGTGATCGTGACAGGAAAGGAAGTCGCCTTTGAGGTTTATCGCCGCGTTGTCCTCTCGGTTCATCATGCACTTGACCGCATTAGGGCTGAGCTTCGTTCTTTTCACAAGCAATTTCAGTAGGCGGTCGCACTCACCTGTAAGCGCGGGGAACTTATCCCAGCCCTCCCGGGTCAAAGCTTTAAAAATGTTCTTCTGAAGCGTGAGCATCTGTTCTGCCGTGAACATCAGCTCGGAGTCTTGAACGCCCACGTGCGTCATGATGCCTTCAAAGTTCAGATGAATGTTTCCTAGCTTAGCCTTGAAGAAGTCGGCGATGGCGTCCACGTCAGTATTCGCAGGCGACAGCACGCAGTTGATTGAACAGTGCAGTTTGGAAAACGCCAAGCGCCACATGTCTACCATCGCCGGGTCATCCAGCGGGTCAGCTCCTCTCAGGTGGTAGCCCGGACCGTCATGGGAGAAGGTGAGACTGATACCGTAGGTCTCGCAGAACGATAGCTTCTCCTCATCAATCAAGGTGCCGTTGGTGATGATGGCAAAGCGCACCTTTGGGTACAGCTCACGCAATGCGGGTACGAGCTTTTGAAGTGTCTTCCAATAGACGAAGGGTTCGCCGCCCCAAAGTTCAATGACGCCGTGAACCTTAATGCCGGAGGCTTTCAGCCGTTCGATGAATGCAGGAACATCTTTAGGGGACGACACCCAGCGTTCATTTTCTCTGTCGCTTTGGGCGCAGTACTTACAGCTCATGTTGCACTTGAGACCGAGCTGAATGCGCAGGTCCCAGAGGTCCTTAGACTTTGAGTTTGAGAAACCCGCCTGTCCTTTCTGCTCCCTGAGCATGGCATAGGCCCGGAGTCGTTCATCTTTGGTAAGATCAACAGGATTACCCTGCCCGTCAAAAATTTCATTTGTTACGTTGTCGTAGACCCACGTTTCATTTTTACCGTCGTGGGTTCTACAGTTAAGCGCAAGTTTCATTTGAATAGTTTCTCCATGGTTTGGTAAAGACGGTACCGTTTGCGGGCAAAGTAGCAATCGATCTCATGAGTGTTGGACGTGTAGCAACCCCCTCGACACTCCTCAAGCGCCTCGCACTGCCGGCACTCGTCGCTGTCGAAGAACCATCTCGGTGAAAGCTGAGCAACGGCTTTGATCGGGATAATCTTTTTGAAGATGTTTCCGGTAATGTTGGATGCGTCGTAATTGTGATGGCAGGCGTAAGTGTTCCCGTGCAGATCAACACTCAGAAGCTCGTCTCTCACGCACATCGGACCGACCCGAGACCTAACTGTGTTGCGGTGGTAGAGAAGCTGAGAGCACTGCCAAAGCGCCCACTGGTCGCCAAGGCGCGCCATCTCGATCACCGTTTCGAGGTGCGAGCAGAAGACATCCACGTCTTCCTGCGTCATGTAGTAGTCCTTAGCGCATCCGTCGTTGGCCCGTAAAAAATGTACAGCTGTATTGGGATATCGCCCGTAGCGCTCGCCCAGTGCATAGTAGAGGTCCCGCGCCGCCCACATGTCCGTCTGATAGTGGTGGACCAACATCGAGATTGAGAACTGATTAAGCCGGAAAATCAAGTCGAGCTGCTCGCCCGTGAATTTCCCGTCATGCCAGGAAACCACCGTAAAAATGTCAGGATTGGCATTGGCATACTCGACGTAACCATCCGTCAGCGCTCGCCCGTTTGTTGTAATCGTGGACTGCTGAGGCGTGATACCGAGGCCCCTCAGGGTGCTGTGCAGAGCTTTGATTCGCTCCCAGTACAGCATGGGCTCGCCGCCCCAATATGCGATGCGCTCAACACGGCAACCCTCCAAATACTTCACAAGCCTATGCGCAAATGCTACAGGGTCGGCCTTGTGGTCGGCAGGGGACTGCTCGTTCGTCTGTAGGCAGTACCCGCATTTCATGTTGCAGGCGCTCCCAATCAGGAGGTTGACGTGTTTAACCATCGGCGCTCACCCGAACCACCGCCTCAGCCCTAGACGTGAAGAAACGGTGATTGATTTTCATCCGCATTGACTCGCCGTCCTGTAAGCCTAGGGCCTGTGCTCTAAAGCGGCCGACGCCATTAGTGACAGCAAGGCGTTTGTGCGGTGCGTAGCCATCCACGGGTTCTACAATGTAGCCGTCCCACGTGATGTCGGATGCGACTTCGTGAGTTTTCCCATCCTTTAGTGTCAGCGTGAAATCGACCCACCCGTCTGGTGCAACGGTTTCAGAAGACGGGGTAAGCTCGTAAGCCAAATTCAGCCACTTAGATGTAGTGCCTGTCATCACGTCGTCAGCCGTCCAAACGTCGCCTAGGTCATCAACGTTGGTAATTATTGTGGCGTCAGCCGTGGTTGTTATCGATCGGGCGCACTCCGTCACTGGCGCTGCCGGGTTTCGAACCCATAAGTCAAACAACCACATACCGCCCATGTACCGGCAGTACTCCGCAGTGTTTCGAAAATCAAAGTATGTAAGACCGCCTTTTAGGTCGCAACGGAACACACGGCCGTCAAACCAAGTAACAAAGTGTGCCCCTGGTACCCACACGCGCTGGAACTCCGGTTTAGTTTTATCGATGATTATTTCTGCAAGAATGACATAATCTTGGCCGTTGATCTGATACAGCTCGCTGTGCTTCATCTTGCAATAGCGACTACCCAGCTCCTCTGTCGTTGACAGTTTCTCGATCGGAACATATTCGGCGTCCGGTGCAATGTCAAAACCGTCTGTCGGGGCCAGCAATCGAAAAGCGGCTCGGGTTTCGTCCACGGCAAGAGAGAAGTGGTCGATCGGCAGCTCCTTTGCAATGACATGTCTAAAATGAGGCATTTGTATTTCCCTAAAAAAGTTAAACAATCGAACAATCAACAAGCGTTTGTTATGAACTGTCGTCGCCACAGTCCGCAGAACTACAGTTGCTCATACAGTTGTAATACCCCGTATCCATACAGTCACCGTTGCAACGCATGCATCTGTTGCAGTCACCCGCACACTTGACCTGCCCACAGTGAACTTGGTTGCACTGGACTTGATAACAGTGCACATTGCTGCATCGGGAGCATTGAGAACAGTACGTGCAGTAAGAGCAATAAGAGCAGTGAGCCGTTTTCCAATTCAAATTGTTGGCTAGCTGGCTGACCTTGCTGAGTCCTGTCCAATAACCCACGTCATCCGTCAATTGACTGACTTTAGTTAACGAGGTCTTTTTCCAAAGGCCCGCGTTCTCTGTGAGCTGAGACAACTTGGTCGGTATCTCAGACTTTTTCGCTAGCGGGGTACCTCCCGCGGTCGAGCCATCATGTACAACTAGGGTTTTCTTCGTTGTGTCTACCGTGATCTCACGGTTGTAACCTTTAAAGCTTGCGTGTTGAGCGGTCGTTCCGCCGCGCAAAAGAATTGTTTTCACCATGTGGAAACCCTGTTAGTTATCATCGCCACATTGGCATGCGGAGCAGTAGTCGTAGTACGCGCACTTAACCGTTGTACAGTTCACCGTTGTACAGTCCACCGTCGTGCAGTTCACGGTCGTACAGTTATGACAATTCGAGCACTGCGAACAGTACGTGCAATATGAGCAGTACGAGCAATGCCCTGTCAGATAGTTTCGATCGTTTGTTAACTGACTGATCTTCGTGAGGCTCGTCTTTGTCCGGAAGCCCTTATCGTTTGTCAGCTGAGAGAGTTTAGTGAGCTCAGATGAGCGCCACACCCCCACGTCGTCCGTAAGCTGAGAGAGTTTTGTCGGAAGCTCACCAAGTTTTGCGAGGACTGTTCCTCCTGCTGTTGAGCCGTCGTGAACTCGGATTGTGTGGAGATCATCGTCAATCGTGATCTCCTTTGCTCGACCCTTGAACGACGCGTGCTGTGCTGTCGTCCCGTGCTTCCATTGAATGACCTTTGACATTTATTCTCCTAAGAGCAGTGCGTGCAGTAGGCGCAATATGTGCAATGCGAACAATGCCCCGCGATGTACTTTTTATCGTTGGTAAGCTGTGAAACATTCACCAACTCCGATTTCTTCCAATACGCAACGTCTGCCGTCAGCTGGGATAGCTTTGTCAGATTTGAGCTTGAGCGGTAAACATCGTTTATCAATTGCTTTGTCGCTGTGGGAATCTCTGATTCTTTGGCGATTCTGTGACCACCTGCGGTCGAGCCGTCATGCACCCGCACTCGTTTCTCTGTCGTGTCCACGGTCACCTCTCGGTCGTGACCTGTGAACGACGTATGTTCGGCAGAAGTTCCGCCTCGGAATTGAATGATTTTCAATGGCATCAGCTAAGACCTCCTAGATCAACCAATTCAGGGATTTGCCCTGCGGCACCCGTAGCCCCTGTTTGTCCTCTCGGTATTTTCAACACAAAGCTCGGGGCCTCGGCAGTGCCACTCTTAACCACCGAGGGAGACGCACTTGCGTCGAGCATCTCAACTGAAATCGTAATTACAGGGGTGGCACCCGTTGCTCCAGTAGCACCCGTCTCCCCTTTTTCGCCCGTTGCTCCAGTAGCACCCGTCGGGATTCCAAAGGTAAAAAGCGGAGCTTCGTCGGTACCCGACTTCGTAACGGTCGCTACACTACCGGCCGGAAGGGTTGTTGATTCAATATCGATAATGGGTGTCGCCCCGGTATCGCCCTTGTCCCCCTTCTCGCCTTTAAGACCTTGCGCTCCGGTAGCACCCGTCTCCCCTTTCGGACCAACAAGCTCTCCCGCGTTAACCCAAGACCCAATGGTAGTAGTTACTCCATCTTCATCCGTAACCTCTTCCGTCGTCCAAACATAGAGGTCAAGTCCTGCTAAATAGACTTTTCCTTCTTCCCCCTCAACTTTGGAAAGCGACTCATAGTCGGGATAGGTTCCGGCCACCTGAAGGCCGTCGCCCTTGTCTCCCTTCTCGCCTTTAAAACTACCGAGCCTTGGCGACAAAGTAGCCGTTCCTGAGGTATGGTCTGCCCCTACAACGGAGAAAAATTCTCCGATCGAGTTGACAACATGGTCGCCGACCTTGGTGTTGACTGCGGGGGTGATGGAACTAATCTCAACCGTCTGCGAGCCCTCAGCTGTCGCTAAGTAACGGAAAGAGAAGCCAGCCGTAGCGTTAGCTTCTAAGACATCCTGTCGAATGGAATCCAGTTCCTCAGCAACTCCTGCGGCACTCTCAACAATCGCCAAATTGTCAGACACTGCATCAACGGCAGAGAGTTTCTCCTGCACAGCCTTGATCTTTTCCAAGTTCTCCGACACCGCCGTCACATAGCTAATGCTGTCTGAAACCGGCTCAATATCGCCCAGTGCTTGGGATACCGTATCGATTTTCGGCAAGTTCTCGCTGACAGCATTCACATCAGTAATGCTCTCAGCAACGGAACTGATAACCGTTAGGTTTCGGTTGGTTGTCTCCAGAGTCGGGAGGTTGTCTTTAAGCGTAGTGATGTCATCTGCTTTCGGACCTAATGCGGCTATATCATCCGAGATACTTGCGAGAGTTTTGAGGTATCCGCCCTCAATAGTCGGTATATCCTCTGGCTCGTCTGTAATGAGACCAAGGTCAAGCGTAGGAGACGACAACCCCTGCAAGTCTGAGGCAACAGTTCGGATGTCCTCCATGTTGCTATGGAGGCTCTCAACCTTCTCGATGTTGTTGCCCACGGGGTGAATGCAGTCATCAATGTGGTCAGCAACCTTCTTGATATACCCTTCAGTAACGCGGGTCTCTCCGTCGATGTTTGTATCCGTGATCGAGCCTAGGTCAAGCGTATCTGTCTCGAACCCCCTGAGATCGGAGCCCACTCTGTGGATTTCATCGATGTGGAACGCGTTCGTCTGAAGGTCGTCAACGTGAGGCGCCAGAACGTCCACCTCTTTGCCGATCAACTCGACTCTCGCGAGCACAACCTCTGCTCTCTCCACTGCCGCCTGAATGGCCGCGGCGTGGACGTCGATCGTTGCTTTCGCTTCCTGGATTTCCTGCCACGTGGTGGAGACGTAGCGCTCCGTCGCGGCCACCGAGTTGTAGATAACCTCGGCTCTCTGAGCGTACTCTGCCGCTTTCTTCGCAACATCCAGAAGATCAGACATAACCTCCTGTGGTGTTTTCTCGCTGGTGACAGGAACGATCAGACAGCGGCCAAGAATCTCTTTGAGCTCCTGGCAGATAATGGTGAGCTTATCATAGGCGTCATTCAGCGACTCAGGAAGGAAACCGTCATGGTTGGTTAACACCAGCTGTTGGTCAATTGCTGTGTCCGAAGTGACCACAACCCTTACGCCTTTAGCGGGCGCATTCACGAGCACTACCGAGCCACCTGGTCTTTCGTCCTGGTTGCTGTTCATGGTGACGGTGTAGTCCGAACCGTAACGCAGAGTTACCTCTTCATCCGTAACGCCGGTACCGGCTGATGTTTTGACTACCACGTCGGAAGCTCGGACGGTCTTAAACGAGAAAGGGAATTCCTTGAGAATCCCGTTTCCCGTAGTCGGACCTACTTTGCGGGGAATGTTCTGTACGGCCATTGCAAGAATCCTTGTTTGTTTGAAGGATTCTTGCAGACAGCACGCCTCTCAATGCAACGATCGTCACTTACCAGTAATCAGAGAGAAGTACGAGTCCGACTCCCCTTCCTCAATCAGGTTGTAGCCTTTGATCGCCTGGTTGATTGGCGAAACAGGAATACCTGTCCAAGAGCCTAGAGCGGAGATGAAATCCCGCAGCGCTCTTTCCGTGAACTCCTTATCTTCAAAGAGAATACGAGCGTCTTTGAGCGCCTTGACTGAGTCCGTGACCTTTCTCATCGCAGTCGGGCCGCGGTATCCGTAATCGCTCATTGCCGAAGCGAACTCACGCACACCCCACACCATTCCCGCATCGAACTGCAAGGAGGCAATGGCCGCGCCTTTCAGGTGCTTCACCCAGAATTCGTCCTCGTCATCGTCGTCCTCCTGCCCGAGCAAAGACGCCGCCGCTTCCCGAATGCCGTACTCAAGCACGGGCTGGAGGATGCAAATCGTAAGAATCTGAGCGGCCGCTTTCATCGTGCTCTGCGTCTTGCCCGACACAACCGCAAGGTTCAGGGCTGTGTTGAAGAACGTATAGAAAACGGTGAATAGTTTCTGCCACGGGTTGCCGCGCTCGACCGCTGATAGGTCTCCAGGCCTTCCCGAGCCCTGAGAGTTCATCACCGCCCAGTCGGCGAGGTCCACAGCTTCAGCGTCAGAGTGCCCCTCGTGAAGTGCTTTCTCGTACGCGCCGAACCATGTGGGAATGTCAACCAGCTGCTGAACCATCGTGAGCGGGGCGTAGGCCGCCTCCTGCAACTTAGCCATAATTGTGGAAGCCCCGTTGATTCGGGAGCTGATCTCGCTTACCTCTCGGAACTGAGTGCGTGTGCGATCACGCATCATGGCGGATTTTCCACACACCCAGGCGTTGGCGTTCGTTCCGTGTTTCATCGCTTCAGCCATGCCGCGGCTCAGCCAGCGTGGGCCAAGAAGAGCCGCCGACTGCGTAAGGCCAACAACCTGAATAGCGGCCACGCCGAAGTTGAACCCGATACCCGCAATTGACACCCCGTGGCGTAGGAGTGTTGCCACACCGTCAGAACTCGTCGTCTTCCCTCGTCCGTTCTCTCGAACATCTTTGAGCCAATCGATGATTGCTTGGTAGTACTCGGAGCCGTAGCGCTCGTGAATCGCTTTTGCGATCGGGCTGTCAGGGTTGAGAAGTTTTCGCATGTCATTCATGAACTCAGCATAGGCGCAGTAGTACGTCTGCTCGTTCAACCCCTCAAACAGTGCTCGGGTTGTGAGAACGACCGGCTTCTTGTACTTCGTCAAGCGACCCTTCAAGTGTCCGTCCGCCACGCCTTGGTTAGAGAAGATGGACTGCATGCTGTTGACCCCGTCCACGCTTGCCAAACGGGCGCCTGACAACGAGGCCTTGCGGTCATAAACAATTGGATAGTAACCGCCCTTAAGGGTTCTGTTTCCAATCTGAACAGGCATCGGCTGAACCCAAAGAGGAGTGCGGCCGTTCATCCGTTTGATGACCCTATCCACCTCCTGCCGGCTTTTCTCAAATGTGTCCCACACAGCTTCTGCCGCTTTATAGAAACGCTCATCAGGGAGCATCTCTTGGAAAAACGCATCCATCACTGCATCCGCTTTTGCCCACGCCTGAGCGACAGCGGCGGGGTCCTTAGGGTCGTGGTCCTCAAGAATGTGGATACCAAAATCAACGGCCAGTGTCTCGGCTATCCGCTGGCGGTTCCCCTCGTTGCCGTAGTTAAGAAGGATTGTGAAGGCCTCTTCAACAGTAAACTCGGCTCCGTTGAATATTTTGCTTGCAACACGACGTCTGCTTCTCAGGTCTTTGAGGATTGGCGAGAGCGCTCGGTCAACTTCTTTTGAGAATTTTGCCTGGAGTTCAGCCTGCTTATTGGCGCAGTGTCCGTACGGGTGAATGATTAGCTTGGTAAGTATTCCGTCGTAAGCTCCGTCCAACACGGCTATGAGCGCGGATGCTCGGGCCTGAGATAAGCCGAACTTAATAAGCCAATTCTTGAAGCGCTCCGACTTTCCGCTCTGCTCACGAAGACGCTTCGCTCCTCGGCCGTGCTGGTCTGCGACCACCCGGATACTCTCGGCTCCGTCCTTCTCAATCTCATCGAGTTCGATCTTTTTATCTTCAAGCGTGAAGTGCTTCTCGTCTCGCCCGAGTTTTTCAAGCGCGGCCGTGAACTCCTTGAACTGAGTAAAGCCTTCGGGTGTTTCCAGAAACGAGGTATCCGCTCGAGTAATCGCATCGGTTACGACTTGGAACTGGTCGAGGTTTGCTCCTGTTTCCGCTTCCAGCTTGTGAAGGGCTCGTTCAAAGCTTTGGCTCTCGGGATTAAGCGACAGCTGTTTTTCCGTGAAAAGCCCCATGTTGGCAAGCGCTCTCTGGATGAGCTCCCAGTGTCTCTGGTCCACGCTCTTTTTGACTTTCGCTTTGAACTTATCGAAAGATCGCCGAGTCTTTGAGCGGTAAGTCAGCGCCTGTTTTGCCGCCTTTGCCATAAGTGCGAACCCAAGCTCCTTGCGCTTAGCTCGGATTGCTCCCTCGATGTCCCCTTTCGCCCACAGCTGACGGGCCTCTCTCTTTGCTCGATTAGCCTCGGTGATGTACTTAGACGGTTTGATATCCGAGTACTTCATTTTGGAGACAGCCTCTTCAGCAAGGGCCGCCATTTGTTCGTTGTTGATTGCGACGTTCTGCTTTCTTGCCATGCGCAGGAAGGCTTTCAGTTCAGCGGTCAGCACCTTGATCTTGGCGTCATTGAACATGGCAGCCCCTGCCGCGTCCTGAACCTGCTGAGGCGTCGCAAGCTCAGGGTTCTCACGAACGAAGCGATCAGCCGCTCTTTGGTTGATGATGTCTTTCGGCTTGAGATTGTTGAGCAAGTCTTCAACCATGGTTTTTGCGTCAGGATAGTTCAGGCCTGCCGCAAGGTCATCAATCGGAAGCCCGCCCTTTCTCGGCTGCTTCACCGCAAGCCCAGCCTTGTGAAGCTCTTCAACCTGCCGCTTGCTAAAACCAAGAGCGAGAAGCTCTCCCATCGAGAGCTTGAAGAAAACTTTCTTGCCGCCAACCGCTGCGCCGTTGTGGATTTTGTCCCAAGCTTTATAGGTGTCGGTTGCTTCAAATGCTTTCTGCTCTTCGTCCCTGATGCGCTTGAGTTCTCCCTTCACCTCGCCTTGGAGTTCTCTGAGCGCTTTGCGGCGCATAGCGTTCACTCTCTCAGAAAGCCGTGTGTTGCGCTCAGTCTGCTCAGCCTCTGCTTCTGCGATCATGTCGTTAACACTCTGGTGGTAGCTCTCAAACTCTTCAGGCGTCATACCCGCTTCCTCAGCGGTAGCAAAAAGTGCCTCCGCGTTCTGGCGGATAGTGGCTTCTCGAATCTGAGCTTCGGCTAAGAACATGTTGGAGAACATGTCCTGAACTGACTCGTCGAACTGAGCGCCAGGAATTCCCGAGAGACACATGTAAAGCTTTTTCAGCCAAGCGGCAAACTGAGCGAACACGCCCTGAAGGTTTTCGCTTGGAGCTTTGCCGAGCATAAGCCAAGCCTCAAAGGAGCGGGCAAACTTCTCGTGCCCCTTTCTCTTCTGGTCCGTTGACATGGACTGCCACTGCCCGGGGCTTTTCACGCCGACAAACTTGAGCACCTTCTGCATGTTTTCCGCAAAGTGCTTCTCACCTTCCGTCTTTGGGCCGCCCCTTTTGAGCATATCTGCATACGCCTGCATCCTTGCTTCAAGGAACATGTGCCCAGTCTCGTGCAGAAGCGTCGAGCGGTCCGCACTCTTCCAACGAGCGATAAGTTTCAGCTCGGGATAGAAGTCGCCCCTAGAAGCTTGGGAGAAAGAACCGTTGCGCAAATGAGACAGCGCTTCGATAAGCTCTTGAACATCTGGGGACATCGGGGTTATACTTTGGGCATCGTGTAGGGGGTTCGCCCGCCTACGTGTGCCCTCCTCTGTAGCTTCGGTTACAGAGGAGTTTTTCGTCAAGGCCTTGTCTTTCGCGTACGCTTGGTTTACCCAATTTAAACCACTATCGAGACTTTCAATCTCGATAGCATCTACCTCGTAGACTTTCTTTCCTACCTTAGGTTCGGAAATAACACGAACCGTAATTCTTGCAGCGTACGGTTTGCCTCTGTGGATAAAGCCGGAAAAGTGTTTCTCCACGTGGTCGATTGCAGGACGGTTCTTTCTGTCGGGAGCTGACCAGCCGTAAAACGAATTAGCAAGAAGCTGCTCAAGATTAGATACCGCAGTTTTAAACACGTTTTCGTCAACTACACGGGTCGGGTCCGGACGGCTGACAATCTCCCTGATTCCCCTACCATTCAAAGTAGCGGTACCGGAACCCCCCAATTTCAGCTCCTTCCCGGATAAACTCTTCAGATGCTTGGCTAGGTCCTTATAGTTGCCTACAAACTTATCCTTAATATCAATGATGGAAGTCTTGAATCTCTCAAGCCTACCCCACGACTGGCTAAACGCATCAGCCTTCCACAGGCTCGGATTCTTTCCTTCTACCTCAACGAGATTACCTTTCGCGTCTCGCTTGACGTCGGGCTCTCCGAGAATGCTTGCTCCGTACTCCTGCCAGAACTGCTTCGGAGACATATCAAGGTCAAGGGCGTTTGCGGCGACGAAGGACTGGACAATCGCTTGAAGCGCCTGTGTCTCCTCCTCGCTTCCTGTCGCCTTGAGAACCTGCTCGCCGACAAGTCTTCCAACATCGGCAACCTCAGCGTTGAAAAGCTCAGCCGTTGCGGAACGTGCGGCCGCAAGCTGTCTGGCCGCAGCCGCTTTAACCTCTTCATCCTGAATAGCCGCCTCATTGACCGACGGCTCTCCGTTGAAGGATAGGTAGCCCGCAACCTCGGGATTCTCGTTCATCAAAGCTAAGGCCTGCGGCAGAGGCAGATCAACTGACGCACCTGTTTGTTTTGCGCGTCTGACCCGCTCTCGAACTTCAGGCGACAGCGCCGTGGATTCTTCCACAAACACGCCCTCCTGTAAGGCGGTACCGTCGATAGAGACTGAAGTCAAACCTGATCTTTGCGCAACCTCCTCCATGTGTGACTCAACCGTTGACGGGTCGATCTTCACAGCTGACGACGCCTTTAGCGCTTCATTCAGTTTCTGAGCGGCCTGAGTCTTGAGCTCTGCGCGCGCCTTGTTTTGCAGAGTTTCTGACCGGGCTTCAAGTGACGTGGACGCCACCTCGATCGGGGCCATGAAGCCTTCGCCTGCGATCTCGGCATATATGTCCGCCCACGAGGTGATCTTCCCCTCAGCGAGAAGCTGGCCGCCCGCTTCGCCCGCACCTCCAAGCGCTCCGCCAAGAGGAACCTGAACGGCCATATTTGCAAAGTGCCGCTTTGCGGGCGCCTCAGCCCAGCGGGCAACAAGCGCCTTCGGAAGAAGAACCTTGGAGGCGACACCCAAGGACAGAGCATCGAACGCACCGACGGAGAGCGCATGCGCACCTGCCTTGCGTCTTGCCTCGTCGATAACGTCAGAGGTCAGCACCTGATCGTCCTTCTTTGGGTCCATGTAGTTCACGCCCGCTTCTTTGACACCCTCGTCAACCTGAGATTTGCAATCCAGAGCGGCCGAGTAGAGGCCCGCCAAGGCGGCTGAAGCGGCAACGGGGGCGCCGGCTGCTGTGGCGATAGCCGCGCCCACAAGAGCTGGCGCATACTGCACGGCTGATTCAGGGAGAATATCCGCCGCGATCTGCAAGGGGTCCTCGAAAAAAGCGTCCGCCGCTTTCTTCCAATCGTCTTTGTTTGCGAAGAATTTCTGCGTCGCGTCTGAAACCGGATACTGAGCTTTGCTCCACTCTTGGTAACGCTTTTTCTCAAGCGCTGTCTCATACTGCTTTTCCAGTTCGGGAAGGGAGTCGAGCTCATTTTTAAAGCGCGCGGCGTTAAGAATCGTCTCCTCTTCGTTTTTGCCTGCAAAGACTTCATCAGGGCTTGCCCCGTTGGCAATGAGCGCCTGCTTGGCTTTGATCTCGTAAATCCGCTCTTTCAGATCAATCGCCTCTGTCTCGTTTCTAAATAGGCCCTGAATCGCTCTCGTCCAGGAGTTGGCGGCAGATCGCCCTACCCCTTTCGGTTTAATACCTGCGGCTGTGGAGAGCTTCCAGATCGCGGACTCCATGAGACTCATATTGCCGAGGTCTTCACGGACGACGTTCGCAAAGTTCGGCTCTCTCATCTTTTCAACCAGCACAGGCGCCATGGCCTGAATGCCCGCTATGTTCGCCTTGCTCGTGAGGCGCTCGGCGTCCTCTTCAGGTGTGACGAGCGCGGCCTGCTCCGGCGTCATGCGAAGCTCCTTCGCCTTGTTCAGAAGCATAGCCGACTGTTCAGGTGTCTTCTGGATAAAGTAGGACGACAGCAGGCCCTGCTCGGCCTTAACCTTGTCTTCCCATTGAAGCTGTTCTTTGAGTCCCATATTAATATCCCTCGTCTCGAATTACGGAGAACCCCTCCTGCCTGTCTGCTGTTTCGCTCGAACAACGAGCCAAGAAATAGGCTCTGAGAAACTCGGCGCCCACGGGGTCTCTCCCCTTGATCTCTCTGAAGTCCTTGCGCACCTTCTGAGCGAACGCCTCATCAAAAACGATTTTGCTCACGTCCACGTTCGGAGAGCGGTTCATCACGATCTCGCGAGCGACGTTCATAATTTCTAGGTCTGAAGGCTCGTGACCGTACCTGTCCTTAGCGATTGTTTTGCTGATGCCTCTCACGTCGGTGAGCCCATCATCAGGAAGCTGGCTCGCTTTCGTACCGAAGAGCGTCACGAGTTTCCCCGGGTCCGCGCCCCCTAAGCCGTTCGTCATCCGACCAACCGCCTGCATTACGCTCGACTCGTCAGTGATGGCCGCGCCTGAAATCTGCCCCTCAATTGCGATTGCGCTCATAAACGTTTGAACCGCATTGTTAAAAGAGGTGCCGTCCTTGTCTTTATCCTTGAGCTTTGCCAGGGCAGGAACCGCAAGCATGGCCTGTTTGACCTTGGCAGAAGCCGGTACAAACTCGGGCAGGACCCGCCCCTGGATGCCTGCGCGGCGCGCAAGCTCCTGCTTCTCCTGAGCGCTTCTGCCTTCGGCCTGGACCTTGAACCAGCGAGCCTTGAGTACTTCGAAATCCTTTTGTGAGTAGTTCGGCTGAAGCATTTTCAGCCCATCCAGCGAGACGGCCCGCAGTTGGTTGTCGTCGGCGTAAAGGGCCGCAACCGCTGGGTTTGTTGTATCTTCCCCCTTTCTAAGCTTCTCAGAAATCGACATCGCATCCAGTTGTTGTTTGCGCGTCAACTGCGCCCAAAGCTGAGGAGGCACCGCTGACGGGTCACCGCCGCTCGCGTAAAGCGCATCCGAGATAGTGGCAAGAAGATTTTCCTGCCGTTGAACATACTCAGCTTTCTCCCTGCTTTGCTTGGTAATAAGTCTGCCAAGAACGCTGTTACGGTAGCTTGGGTCCGTACGTGCCCTCGGGTCGTTTGCCAAAAGCCACTGCTCGATCTGCTTCGGAGTCTCCCATGTGCGCTGAGCGGCAAAAGCGGCAGGCGTAAACGAGTTCACGCTTTTACCGTCGGCACTCTTAACCCCGAGTGCGGAGTAGTTCTCCAGAGCCTGCATGCTCTTTGCAACCTTCTCCTGCACGTTCTTCGGCAGACGGTCAAACCAGCTTGCGCCTTCGGTGTCCTCTTCTGCTTCCTTCTGAGCGGCTTTAACTTCTCGAGGGCTAGAGTAATACGCCGCAAATGCCGCCTGCTTGTCGCCCGCAAATTGCCGCAGGTGGTCCGTATACACCTTCACACCCATCTCGATGTTGTATGTCTTATCGTCCAATAGGCGCTTTGAATCGACGTTTTTATCCAGTGCGTACGCGTTCTCAAGCGAGACGTTAGACGCACCGTACCGAGACCGGGCAGAGAAGTTCTTGCCGTCGTGCGTAACTTCGCTCGTGTCCGTCTGAAGTTTCCCTAGTCCGTTCAGGACCCCGACCGTGAAGTCCTCCACGGCTTCAGCATCAGCGCCGCTTGCAGGAAGACTGACGCCTTGCTCAGCGAGAATCTGGCGCACCTTCTCTCCGTTCTGCATCACAAGGAACCCGCTGTTCTGAGCCGAGTACCGATCAACTGTGTTCTGCGCCTGAGCTTCTTTCACCGCAACATCAATGGTTCTTCTCAGACGGTTCACGTCCGAGCCGAGCATCTTGTGCGAATGCTTTCGCAAAAGACCGAGCGCCTGGAAACCGACTGACGGGTTTGGCCCCGCATTGGACATCACACCGTCGATCGCATTGGCGTACAGATTCGACGTGTATTTGCGCCTAAAGTTTTCCCTCTGGTCCTGCGGGATACCAAGAAGAGATGCCAACTTGTCCACGTTCTCAGTGAGGCGGCTTTCCCCATCGGCCAGAAGGTCAGGCTTATAGCCGTTGACCGAGGCGGCCTCGACCTCATAGTCGATTGCGGACGTGTATACGCCCTTCTGATACTCCATGCCCTGATTTGCGACATGACTTGAGACGCCGCCGTAGACCGACTGGTAGACGTTCATCGCATGGCGGTTAAAGGCGGCTCTTTGCCGACCCGTGAGTTTCTCTCCAATCTTGTCTCCGTAGGAGCGCATGTCCGCGTCCACTCGCTCAACAAGCCCCCTTCCCTGATCGTCAGGCTCCAGAGCGTTCGCCTGCAAAAGCTTTCTCCAGCCGTTCTCTCCTGCTTCAAGGTCTGTAGCGTGACGCCTTAAATCCGTGATCGCCGCGGTGACTCGAGCGTCATCCTGCTCAGCCTGCACCTTTGCAACCATGTGATCGAACCGAGCGGATGCTTTGTCCAACAGGCCATGAAACTTTGACTCCTCAGCGATCGGAATGTTAAGCGATACGGGGTTGTATCTCCATTGGTTCTCTCTGACGTGGAATCCGTCATATTTGGGAACATTGACCGAACCTCTTCTCGGCGCGTAGCCGCCCGCGGATACATCTGAAATTTCCTTAGCCATTAGGAGCCTCCAAAGTAGCGGCTCCACCTATCGGCAACAACGGAGCCTTTTTCCAACAAACTGCCTGCCGCCTGCGACATCCCTTCGCTCGCTCGGTAGTCACCCATGATGCGGGCGATTGAACCCGCGTTGCTTGCCTGAAGCCCTTGAGCCTTATAGCCCCAGGCGGAGCTGATCGCATTCAGCTTGACTGAATTCATATCGAGCCGCTTCATAACCTCAGTGGAGGCAAGAACTTCAGCAGTTGAGCCCGAACCTATCTTCACGCCGTTGGCGCCCATAGCGACTCTTTGCTGAGCTTTGACTTGTCCCGCCTTGTAGGTCAGCTGAGCCATCTGGCTCTCGCCCTGGCGGTATGCCGACTCGGCTGACATCTGCGCCATCTGTCTGTTGTTCTCGGCAATCTCTTCCTGCTTCTTGCTGACGTACTTCAGAGTTTTCCCTGTCGAGTATGCGGAGTAGACCGAACCGATCATTTGACCGATTGCCAGACCGATGCTCGCGCCCTGCATTCCGTTGCTCAGCCCCTCGGACCAGCCGCTCTTCGAAGCCGTATCGGCCTTCGGAGCCGTATCGATCTTCGGAGACTCCGGAACCACGTACGCTTCGCCAATGAAACTGCTTCCTGACGGCCCTACCGGGGCTGTCTCCAACAGACTTGGCATGCCAAATTTCTGCGTCACCTCAGCAAAGGGTTCCGTTCTCGTTGTGAACCCTGTGTGACTGAAGCCTAATTTCGGCCCCGTCCTCAGTGAAAAACTAAGTGCCATGTTATCCTCATTGCGCTAAATCGACCGCGATTGAAACGATCGTCAAGGGGAGCGGGTCCACCTGACGCACACAAATCTGTCCGGCGTCGTTCCATTCGCAGTACGGCATGATTGAAATTTCCTTTTCCATCCAGTCGGGAGGAGACCCGTAAGGCTCTCTTGTTCTCTGCTTAGCCTCCACCAAGTGGTCGAAGTCGGGACCGACGAAGACCCCTGAGGATTTGACAATCCGCAGATACACGTCGTTGATGTTTTTAGAGTGCCCAATGCCGTAGGAGCCATCCTGAAGCTGAACAGAGGCTGGAAGCGTCTGGAAATCAGCTGTGATCGGAAGGCCGACGAACACTTTTGTCGAGGGCTGGCTCAGCGTGATTGTGCCGTTCACCACCGTCTGCTGCGGAAGAACACAGCCATTTGCGAAGATCGATACTTTCTGTCCTTCAAGCCAGGTAAGGCCTGAGATCGTCTTGGTTGCGGCACCTTGATAAATACCGCCGCAGTCCACGTGGAACGCGTCCTCAAGCCGGGCGCAAAAGCGCTCGTGCACGCGCTCGACGTAACGCACAACGGCCCCGTTGATCGTGCGTCTCATGCTCAAATAAACGACGTCCTCTTCGCCCTCTACTACCGTCGTCACCGACTCGACCGCTCCGTTCGTGAAGTCGTGACGGTGCCAGCCGCAGATATTTTGCTCGGGCAGATAAGTACAGCCGATCAGGGAACCGTCAGACATTGCGCACCAAATGATTGAGTCAGGCGCTTTCGAGAGCGCCATGTCCTTGACGGGGTTGTTCTCGAAGAAATGTTCGGAACGAATGGAGATGTCGCCCGTCGAGAAGCCCGAGGCCTGCCAGTTGTAACCGAGCTCCCGTACGTGGTTGCCTCGAGCCGCCGCGTAAACCATGGTCGAATTCACGATCACGGGCTGAACCATGGAAGAGCCAATGTTTGCCTGAACCTTGGCGTCGATCGAATCAGGAGCCAGGCCAGAACCGCTTCCCGCAGAAATTCGATACTCCGTCGAGTTCGTAAGGGCTACTAGTTGTGAAAGCGGAATCAAGTGGATGATCTTAGACGCCTCCTGGGCCGCGATTGTGAACCGGATGCGATTGTCGGATTGGCTCGGGATGGTGTAGCTGAGATCAGACTCCGTGCCGCTTCGAGTCATCCACACCGTCTGCGGGTTTTGCGGCGTCCCTGCAAAACAGCGTCTCTGCTCGAAATATGCGACAGCACTAGGGTTGCGTCCGTTGCCGAGAACCTGGTCGTATCGGGGCGGTGTAATTCCGCTGTCAGCATCCAGGTTGTCGTCGTTGAGCGAGAGCTCTTCCGTCTCGCCGATGAAACTGTAGAGTCCGCCCTTGTTCTTGTAGACACGATATCGACTGGCGCCGGGCACCGCAGACCATGTAATTGTCACACCCGAACTGTTCAAGTACAGGTTGCCTTTGCAGGAGCCGATCGCGCTTGCCTCGCTCTCCTGAATACCGTCTCCTGTATCCTGAACGGCGGTCACTTTGTACTTCAGGGTGTACCGGGTTTTCTCTCCCTCAGTAAGCGTCACCCCGTCGCTTGGCTCAACGGTGAACACCACCGACGTGATCGTGGGCGGAGTTAGCGGGGCTCTGAACTGAACATCTGTAAGCCGCCAATCCGTCGCGCCGTAGCGCCTCAGCTCCTTCGGCGGGTAGTTCGCGTGAACGATCGTCATCACATCCATGCTTTGGACGTAATGGAGCTCGAACAAATCCGCTTCTTTGTACGGAGTCGCAACCTCATAGGGCTGACCGTTGGAGCCCATTAGAGTTTGGCCGATGGTGTGAAATCGGATATAGCCGTCACCGAACTCCAGAACCATCGTCTGATCGACCGTGAACGTGAACGGAATCAGACGGCAGGGTCGATCTGCGAACTTTGCAGCACGCACAAACTGAGTGCCCGGGCGAAGCTCCACGGGGCCCTGCGGTCGGACAATGAAATTTCTGCATCGGGCTAATCCCTGCGCATACTTCGGGTCGTCAAATCTTCCGTACATCGAGGGAGAAAACTCGCCCGACGAAAAACCAACCTGAACCTTCTTAATGCCCATTACCTACCTCGCCTTTATCCATGAAGGGACGAAGTGGATGCGCTTCTGCTCTTGGCTCGCATCCTTGGTTTTTGCGATCGACAGAGACACTTGGAATTGTTTGAACAACGCCTGAGCAAGCGTCTGGCCTTCTTTGCCCTTCACCCGTGCGCCTACAAGCTGGTGGGCCAAAAAGTACGCCAAAGCTACAACGAAATCAGGCGTGAAGCGGCTCACGTCCGTGTTCGAAGAAACGTACTGCACAACGGCGTTTTCAACGTTGGAATATATCTTTCCGTCCTTCACCTCGAACTCCGCCTGTGTCGGGTCGTGGTCAGGGAAGACCTGTGCAAAAGGGTGCCGGAGCACGCTTTGGTAGCGGTACTCCTTCACGCTGATAACCCTTAGCGAGTCAGCAGGCAGCTGAAATACTTTCCTCCAGCCAAAGCCCTCTTCGTCAACAAGCTCGGGAACCGCCTTGCGCTTTGTGGCAAAACTCCAGTCGTGCGCGTCAAGTAACGCGCTCACCGCCATGGGGTACAGCCGTCGGCAGAGTTCAGCCTGCGTGCTTTTTTCAGGCGCATCAATTGAGACGACGTTCGCGGCGTCCCCTAAGTACGACAGCGCCAAGTTGCAGATGGAAACGACATCAGCCATTCAATGCTTCCTAAAAAGAGGGGCGCACAAAAAGCGCCCCAAAGGTCCCAAGGAGTATCTCTGAAAAAATTACGAGTTGCGTCCTAGCTCCGGCGCCTGCTCGAAGGCGGGGTTGTCCTGGAAGCCCGAGGTGATAAACGCCTTAACCTTCCCTGCACTCGCCCCGCTGAAGTGCGCCTGCATGTAACGCTTGTGTCTCAGAGGAAGCGGGATAGCGACTTGCGCACCCGCCTCTCCGTCAACCAAAGTCACCGCTCCCGAACAGTCCGTGAAAGGACCGTCCAGTGTGTCGGAGTCCTGGAGTTTGAATGTGACATCAGCTCCGGCGGCTTCAAGAAGCGCCGCAACCGCAACCGGTCTGCCTTCGTCATAGCCTGTTGTCGGAGACTCCTGCTCGAAATCGATCGCGAACTTGGAGGCCTGATCGCCTGTGAGCTCATCTCCGTCCTTGTCTGTGAACAGTTCAAGAAAATCAATAATCATCGCTCTCTCTCTCCTCAATTTGTGACCCGGGCTTCGCCAAACTCCAAGGCGTCCACTCTGCGGAACGGGATACCGTCAAATTTGGTAACGGTGCGGCCGCCGACCTCTTCCTGCGTAAGCTGAACGTTGTGAATGTTCGTGCGCTGAAGTCTGAGGTATGTCTCGACCGTGCGGTTGCAGTAGAACGCGAAGCGAGCTCCAGAGAGGGACGGAACCTGGACCACGGCTTTAACTAAAAGCTCGTAGAGGTTGTGACCCGGTACCTCCTGGCCGCCTACTGTTACGGAGTCGCCGTTGTTGATCGGCGGCTGAGACAGAAGCATCGACTTGCTGATATTTGCGATACGGACGACGTAACGCCAGTCGCGCAGTGTGAAACCCACGTCCCACGAGAAGTGAGTCTTAAGCACGCGGTACTCGCCGCCCGCTTCGTCGTATGCGGCTTCCTCACCGATGTCTGTCTTCTGAAGCCCCGCGGGGGAACCTTCCGGATAGATGCAGTGCGCAGTGTCAGGACCCCAGCCGATCAGCCAGATAGAGGTCAGATCGTCACCTGTTCCGCCCGCATCAATCACGTTCACGGCATTGGCCGCCTTCTTCGTGTTCAGTGTGGAGTAACGCGGAGCCAGGCCAAGGAATCGTTCAGGGTTCTTGGAGGTGTCGCCGTACAGCAAAGTGCGCTGGAACTCGCGGCTCATGGATTCAATGAAGGGGTGCTCTTCGCTAGCGCGCCACGACTCCTTCATGCCGTTCATCTCTGCAAGCTTCTTGTCCACCACAGCGAACGCTTCAAGCATGCCGCATGTATCGAACACAGACTTGACCTGAGACTTAGACGGCTGAACGCCGTAGTTCAGCATTCTCCAGGCAACAGTCGGTAAACCGGAACGGACTGTCGTCTTGTGAGAAAACTTATTGTTGCACTCCACCCATGTGGCGTCAGGAATCATCTCATTTGTGAGGTCCAGAACCTCTTTGATGTCGATCAGATTGCCGTTTTTATCCTGACGGTCAAGCAGATCGGTGAGGTTCGGATTGCGAGGCATCGGCTTAATTTCAGCCATCATCATTCTCCTTTAAATTAATCGTCAACGACCATGTTCGAGTTCGGGTAGCGACGGCGCTTCGGCGGGTTTGCCGAGGCGTTTCCGTGAACGCCCGAGTCCTGCTGCAAGGTCTTCCCGAGTCTGAAAAAGTGTCGAACGACTTCAGGGTGGTTGCCCAGCCCGGAAGCGTTCAGGATGGTGCGAAGCTCAGGGGTCGCGAATTCTCGGTAGCCCGAGATTGCAACCGCCTTGTTCGCCCCGAAATTCGCACCGCCGATCTCGGGGTCCTTTTCACAATCCAACGCCCATTGTTCAGCCTTGGACCGTAAATCGTTCATCATGTGCGCTCTTGCTGTCGGCACCATCGCCTCAAAAAGCTTTTGGGCGTTCTCCTGAGAAAGGCCTACAGACTTAGCGGCGTCTGCAAACTGCTGTACGGACTCAGGTGTGTACTCGTTACCGTTCACATCTCTGAAAGCCTCGTAGGTCTCGGGAGCGCTCTGAGCTGTCTCCTGCTCCTGCGTCTGAGATTCGCCCTCTTGAGCGGCTTGATCTCCGCTTCCAAGCAGGGTGTCCCCCATCAGGCTCTCAGCTGTCTGCTCGCTTCCAGAGGGCGCGTCCTGAGTCTCAGCCTGAGCCTGGTTCTCTGTTGCCTGCGCGGCCTGCTCAGCCGCATCTGGAGCCGCAGTCTGCGCGGTTTCTTGGTTCTGAACTTCCTGACTCTCGTCAGCCATGCTCGTTCTCCTTCATCATCAGTGTGTAGTTTTCGGGACAAATCTCGCTGATCTTTGCCATGAGCCTGTAGCCCATGTCCTTTTTCCCTTCAGCGTGCGCCATCGCAAGCGCCATGTAGTGCTCACGCTCCTTAACCTCCACGAAAGTTGTGCGCAGAACACCTGAGTTTGCGAGAAGCCAGTGGACGATACGTCTGCCTGAGGGCGAGCTCATGAGCTTTCTGAAGTCATCCTTGAAAAGCTCGTCCCTTCCGGCTTGAGCTTTGATTCGCTCGTCTCGTGTACTCATCGACTCAGACTCCAAACAAATGCAGCTTCGATAACAACCACCATCCAAAGTGCGCATCTCGTCCACATGCGCATTTGTCCTTTCTCGTTGAACAGTAGTTTTTCCATAATGCTTAGCACTCGCTCTGGTATATGTTGAGAATTTCCTAAAGTCTTTTCTCGACACCGCCGCTGAGGTCCAATCAGCGGCGTTTTTATTTCCTGAAGAAACTCTACCTAAGCGGTTTCCTCTCAATGCAACACTTAGTAGCCGCTGAACGCTGAGTAGATTTCTCCCGAGTCCGCAGACCTCAGACTGTCATCCAGTGGTTGGCCTGCTTGCGCCCCTCCTAAGTTCTTCATGATTGCCGAAGCCTGCTCGGCGTTTGCGAGCTGTTGCGCCTGCGCCTGAGCCTCTGCCCTCTGCTGACGGATAAGCGCAACTCGTTCACCTGGAAGAATCAGTTTCGGGTCGATACCCAGAACGTCCGAGTAATAGTCAACCCAATAGTCGCCGTCGAATTTGTCCAGCATCTCGGGCTTCATGTTCGCCAACACGCCTAGGTTCTGAGTGAATCGGTCCACCGAGTTCGTTGTCACGGCCTTTTGCGCCTGAGCAAGAACCGACACAAACTCAACGTTCAGGTCAACACCTTCCAGCTCCTGCGGAACGGGCGGGATAAGGCCTACTCGAAGCAGTCGGTCAAACGTCATTGAGATCAGACGATCGTTCAGCTCAGCGTTCAGGCGCTCAAGAACAGGCCCCAGCATCAGCATCTTCTCCTCGTGGCGCTCGGCAATCTCTGTTGCGGTCGCTCTCTGAGAAGCGGGCATCCCCGTAATCATTAAAAAGATGTCCTTGTAGAAAGCCTCGTCGATTCGGCGCCGGGTGTCCTGAATGTCCTGAACCAAGTAGTCAAGTCGTAGGTTCACCTCGTAGGCAGAGCGTATAGCTTGGACCTGAGCGATGTTGTCCGCGTACACGACGCCGCCCGGTACCAGATTCGCTTCCTGGTTGCGCATATCGGCGCTCGCAACTACTGCGGGGTCGGCCTGCAACGCGATTGCCTTGGACTTGTAAAATTGCTCCTGCTGAAGCTGACGCAAGTCTCCTAACGCCTCCATGCCCGGGCCTGTCCCGTAGATGTCGCCTCCTGTGACGTTCCAGCGAGCCGCAAGAACAGGGAACTGATAGAAACCTGTCTCACGAAGCACACCGCCGTAGGTCCTGTCAGCTTTAGAGCTCTCGAAATACACCGAGCGGTACGGCATGTTTTTTGCGTCTCTGCGCGAAGGGTCTCGATAGTCTCTTGGCTCAATGGCGTTAACCACGTCAACCCATTTGTCGTAGTCACCTCGGTCGTACAGCTTGCGCACTTCAGGCGAGACGTTCGCATAGCCGAACTCTGCAACAAGCGCAGAGACTGTCAGTCGGAACTCTCGGTACAGTGTGTTGACGTTTCCACGAGCGTCTGTTGCGAGCGCGAACTCCCCGATCGTCAGCGGCATGCAGTGAATCACGGACTCAAAGTCATCAAGCAGAACAACTGCTGTGGTGCCGAAAGCTCCGAGCTCCTCGTAGGCCATCTGTAATGCGCGGTAGGTGTTCGACTGATTGAACACCATCTGCATTAGCGTTGTGACTTTGCTCGACCACTCCTTAACGGCGTAGCTCTCGTCAAGCTTCGGGTCCTTGGTCGTCAGTCGAAACCACGGGCGAGCAGGACTCGTCATACCCGCCATCATGCCGCCCGATAGCGTGCGAAGCGCTCGGGTGCCCGAGTTGTCGAGAATGGCTCTGTGGCGCTTGTCGCCCTTGTTATTGTCTGAGACAAGGAAGCGCCCCGCTCGAGGAATGAGAACCTCTGATATCTCCTGCCAATGCGGCATCCAGGTTGAGCGCTCCTCTTTCAGAGCTTCCCAGCGGCGGGCGCATTGCTTGCGCAGACTCGTTTCCATCATCAGCCTCCTAAGAGGGAGCTAACCCCGCCAAGGCTGAGCTTGTCCCGCTCAATGCCGCCGGCGCCGGTAAGCATTGTCGCAGACGAGTCTCCTTCCTGAGCCGAGTCAAGAATGGAGCTCACGTCCACCTCGTTCTGATTGGCTCGGTTGAACTCCTGCTGTTGCTGGTTCAACTGCTGAGCGCTGGACTTCGCCTGCTGGTCAGCCGCCCGCTTTGTCGCTTTACTCTGTTTTTTGCTGGAATAAATAGAAGCACCCGCGGCCACCGCCGCAGTTACAGCTCCAACGATAGCTGCTCCTGACATTTCTTCTCCTTCCTTGTTAAAAGCCTTTCGGGCTCGTCTGTAAATTCAGCCTCCGCCTCATCAACGGTTTTCGCCTTTGTGGGAAAACACATTGAGAACGCCGAATCGGTTATGGCGTATGCGGCGGCCCTTCGCCCCGCGAGTCCTTCGAGCACGTGATACCCCTTGAACTCGCGGGTGGTTGTTCCGTCGGTGATCTGAAAATGGCCCGCACAAATCAGCTGAGTCTCAATCTTCAGCTTGAGCCCGACAGCCACGCATCCTGCGGGTACGTATAAAGTTCTCGTGTACATGCCCGCGTGCAGGTGGTGCTCGGTTCGCACTTGAGGGGGCGTCGGGTACTTAGCGACCTCCTCGCAGAGCGTCTCGAAGTACTCGTTCACAGCAGGCGTCGCCGGCCCCATGGGTTCAATCGACGTCATCACACTTGCACCAAAAAGCGTTGTGGGTGTGCACCATCCCGAGGCGCTCGCACAGCTTGTCAAGCGAGGAGCCGGGAGGCGCCATGAAGGAGCACCCGGGAGCGCCAAGCGTCCAGGCTGTCTTCTTGATTTCTTTTAAAAGCCGAAGACCCGTCACGCCTTTGCGCCAGGCCTTGCGAAGGTAGAACGACTCCACCGCAACGATCGGGAACGGATAGTGCTGAGACTCCGCAAGCAAGAGTCCGACAACCCCTACAACCTTTCCTTCGTCGTAAGCCGCTATGCAAAAGAGATTCCCTGTGTATTCGAGCTTGCGATAGCGCTCATACTGAACCATCGGGTCCCCGATCGCCTTGTTCGCTGTCTCCTGCGTGTACTCGTTAACCAACTCAGAAAAGCCTTCCGCATGAAAAAGCTCCTCAAAGGTTGTGTGCTGAATCTGTACCATTACCGTCTCCTCAGACAATCGAACGGGTCAAAGCCTCGCCGACCGTTGGCCTGCGAGCGCATCTTGAGTTCGCCCAATGGGGTGTACTCTTCGACCTTAAAGGCGAATGTGAGCGCCAAGGCGTCCGCCGCGTCAGGTGATCGAAGCCCGCGCTTTTTCATTTCCTTCTTGGTTTCAAGCTTTACCTGACCGCCCGGAAGAATGTCGTACTCGGGTGCGATCAAATCCTCAACCAACTCGCGATCGTCCGGTATCGTCCCTCCGTCAGAGAGCCACTGCTTCATGCGACCCCACATTTCCTCTCGTTTACGAGAGTACGTCTGAGGGTCATCTGCCTTCTCGCCGAACTGCACGCCCCTGACGGGGTAGCCATCATCGCGCAGCATGTCTTTCGGGCCGCCGCCCACGCCGCCCTCATCCACGAAGATGAAGATGCGGTCAGCGGGAAAACCGAGCTTTTTAACGGAGTCAAAATGCGCCTTCACCTTTGCCACGAGCTGAGTTGTGGAGAGTCCGTGATAGCGCTTGATTGGAAGATAGCCGCGACCGATACGGGTGTAGATCACGGAGTCGTCGTCGCCAAAGCGAGCAACGTCCACTCCGATAATTGCTGAAGTCGCAGTGTTGTGACTGATGCTGATTTTTGCCGCCTGCTCTGCAACATCCGTAGGGATGAACTGCATTGAGGAGACAGACGGGAACTCGCCTCGGACACGCACTCGGAAGAAGTCCGAGTCCTCCCCGTACTCGTCGGCCCATTTAGCGATCTGCTCTTTGTTTGTAATCTCAACTGTTCGAGAATCGATATTTCTCAGGTTCCAGTACTGCCGCTTCTTGTAGTTATTGAAGCAGGCGTGAAAGGTCCCTGAAGATCGGGTCGGGTTCCCGAAGAGAAACATCATGGGCTCTCCGTCGGTGAGGCCGCCTTCAGCCACCTCGTAGACCGCTTCGGGAATAGCGGAAGCCTCGTCAAAAATATAGAACGGTGTAGAGGATGCGGCATGCAGACCTGCGAAGGACTCAGCGTTCTCTTCTTTGCAGGTGAGCGCGTCCACGCGCCAAGACTCAGGTGACTCTTTGGATTCAATTGAGCCCGCCTTAACTTCGAACATGTCGGCAACTAGTGAGCGCTTCAGCCACTTTTTAATTTCCGCCCATGTCTTGGTCTCCAGCTGACTCGCAGTGTTTGCGGTCACGACGCCCTTACAACCGGGACGCGTTGCGAGAATCCAGCACACGAGCCAAGCCGTGATGCAACTCTTTCCGATGCCGTGTCCGGATGCGATCGCATAGCGCAGAGGCTCCACGGCATGCGAGCCGTCGAACTTTCGCGCTTTTACTTCTCGACCTATGTCGTCCAAAAGCTGACAGGCCCATGCGTCGGGACCGTACTGAAACTTCGGATACTTAGAGAGCCACGGCTCTTTCAACCGAACCACCGACGTCTCAGGCGTCTCGCCCCAAGGAAAGGCCCAAAGGACAAAACGGAGCGGGTCCGCATAGCAGCGGGCGAGCTCCTCATTGAAAATTTCTTCAATCCTTTTGTTCATGCCTTCTCCGACTTTTGCGAAGAAGTATGTCGGATTGGCTTTCTCTCAATGCAACAAAGCCCCGAGGTCGGGGCTTCATGCTACTGCTCGTTGGTGAGTTCTAGGAAGGCATCCTCGGAGTCTTTGAGGAAATCCGCAAGACACATGAGCAAAAGTCTCACCCCTTCGATTCTGAGCCAGACATCCTCCTCTGTAGCCTCTGACGCGAGCGCCTCCTTCATCAGCTTACGCACCGCCTCCTTGCGGGACGCGGCTGTTCCGTCAACCCAATTGGCTGCATCGTAGTCACCTATGAACGAGTAACCGAGCGTGCCCGTAATTTTCTTCCTGAGTGCGAGCGGCTGAGACGCCATCAGCTCGACAAGTTCTTCTGTTGAAATATCTACCACTCCCAGTTCTCCTCTTCACTTTTGACTCTTGCGCCAAAAAGATAATTAATTTTTTTAGGCGTCATCTTGACACAGTAACCCCGCTCTTTCAGCCTTCTTGTCAACCATTGGGAGCTCTGCTTCTCTACTCCACACTCCGCCGCCCAGAGTTTGAATGCCGCGTATACCTCCCGCATTGGCGTCTTTTCATCGGGCGCTGTACCTTCTAAACACTCCTCTGCCCAAGAACCGACAACGTCTTCCTCGCCACGCCACTTTTTAGCGGCCATATCCATAGACTTCGGAAGCGCCAAACCAAACTGCTTGTAGCGGCGCACGCCTTCAAATATCCAGTTCAGTATTCCCGAGGCCTCCTTAAGTAGCTTCTCTTTAAGGTTTTCGTCTTTCTTGAAATTCGGGTCCCTGTCAAAACTGCGAGGAAACTCGATCAATACTATGCGCCTCCAGGTTCCGTCGCTGTCATCTGCAACTTTTGGAAGGTGGTTGGTGCACACGAACACTGTGTGCGTTGGCTGGAACTCAATCGGCGATTGGTACATTTCACGAGCCGTAATCTTTTCGTTACCTGCTAGGCGCTTCAGCATCTCGCTTTTGATCTTAGCGCCCTCGGTTAGCTCCTCCGCAAGAGCAAGGCGCGCACCTTTCAACCTGACTACATCGGGAGACAGCCCCGTTGCTGAAGACGATCTTTTCTCGCTTAACGTCACAAGGGTTTCCGGCTGCATTGCAATACCATAAGAGCCAAATACCTCCAGAAGGACTGACATAATCGTGGACTTACCATTACAGCCGAAACCGTGAAGGAAGGCAATTTTGTTCTCCTTCGGGTTCCCGAGAGCTGTATACCCAACAAACCTTTGGAAGTACTCGACAACCTCTTCCCGTACTAAGCATTCTTCTAAAGTCTTTTTCCATAGTGGACAGTCGGCCTTAGCGTCAAACACTACAGAAGAACTCTTGGAAATCATACGAGAAGCATCTGGCTCAAGAAAGGACCCGGTCTCAAGATCAACATCACCGTTGGCGATACCAAAATACCGAAAATCAGAATCAAAGCTATCCGGATTCACTAGAATCGAAGCGTGAAGCCAAGAGAACACCGAGACGGTTTCACGGATGTACCGCACAGGCGACTTCAGATAGGCTAGATAGAATTTCTCGCGACTTCTTCGCTGTTCCGGTATGGTGGTTTCGTCAATGTAATCGATAAACTCCTGCTCGATATATGGAAGCAGCTTAGCTATCACTTGATCGAGGCTGGCAGTATCCCAGTGCTTTCCGTTAAACAAATACCAATTTGAATTCGCTGAGTCTCTCTTCTTGATCTCGTCCTTAAACAACTTATACATTTTCTCAGCTAAGGTACGAACGTAGACCTTCGCATCAAAATTCCTGTGGTTCCTCTTATAGCTTGCGATAATGGAGCCGATCGTTATCCTTCTGTCCCTGTCTTCTTTGAAACTAATCCACTTCTTCTCGCAGTCCTCAAAACCTGTATAGCTGTTCGCTTTCGAGCTCCACTCATCCCATAGCTTCAAGGCCTCATAGTCACCTTTGAAGTGGTTATGCAAAGCCATACCCGCACGAAGCCAAGAATCATAGCTTTCCGGGTCGATACCTGAACCATTCAAGTACTCCCTTGCCTGCTCGATCGTAAGCTGACTTAACCCCGGAGAAACGTCAGACCAGCTACCGTCGTCCATATCGTTCGGCTCCTCGTCGGACTCGTTATCTTTACCTGCCTTAGAAAACCCGTAGGACTTTGCTATTTGGATAAAGCGGGTCTTCATTCTCTCCACATCCTCGTTTGTGAGAACTGGAAGCTCTTCGGGCTTGAAATGAAGAAGGTCCAGGCCTTCAGACTCTTTATCCCATTTATATTCTTTTCCCGTATCCGGATGAACTCCGTACAAAACGGTATGGCCGCTTTTTCTAAACTCCAGCAGTACCTCAACAACTTTACCATCGACTTCTTTTTCTAGCTTTCCCGTCCCGCTGTAGCTCCAATCAATACCGGGAGCTTGGAAAAAAATAGCCTTCCTGTTCGGCTTCCCCGTTCTTTCGATAGTCCGCCTCCTGTCAAGCGTTCGTAAAAACGCTTCTGAAACCTCCGGGTCATCGGAGTCTAAATCCAGTACACACACCGGATGATCTCCGCGGCCATTAATGATGCTCACGCCGCAGGCGGGGTATGGGTAGCGCTTGCACTGCTCAACCGTGTAAGGGGGAATATCACTCCACTTTTCATCAATCGGCTTCTTTGATTTGTAGCCGATCGGAATCACGCTGTATCCATTTGCGGCTAGAACGGCTCCGTACTTCCTCATATACTCGATCATGAGCTTTTCCTCTCCTTGAGCTTATCTTCCATTTCTTGTCTCGAAACCTCTTTTTGAAGATAGGTGTCGTAGAGGCTCTGCAACCGTTCAAATTTCATGGAACTCAAACCGACGGCTCCCCTTTTTACCTGATAAATATGCTGGTCCTTGACCGACAGGTAGTTGGCGATTACAGAAACGGGACACCCTAAATCAACCAGGCGGTTAACAATCGCCTGCGAGTTTTTTCTTTTCTTCAACAATACAGATCGCATGTCATTCAGCCTATATTTGCATAAAATAATTGCGTTTAATAATAGCAAATAATTTGATAATTTAAAATTAATTCACTAAAATTTAATTGCGTTCTATGTAAAAACAAATAAGGAACAAAAATGACCAATAAAGCCCAAACTGAAAAATCAGTTATTTGCCGAATAAAAAAGCAAATGGAGGAGAAAAACCTCACTGCTTACGCTCTTGCCAAAGCCTGTGATATGCCGCCTTCAACAATCGGGAGAATCCTATCTGGTCAGGCTTCGCCTAGAGCTTCGACACTTGCTTCTATCGCTCTTGCCCTTGACACCTCCATAGAAAGCCTTATCGGAAAAAGCAAAGCCAAGGAACTGCTTGAGAAAAACTCTGTTCTTAAAGCTGTCCAGAACAAAAGAATCCCTTTAATTACGCCGGACTGTGCATCTTGGCTGAGGGACGATCTGACAGATGAAAACCAAGTTCTCTCCAGCTCCGATATTGTTTGGCTTCCCGGCATGCCCAGTCCTGAGCTAAGCAGCATTGTTGATTTTTGCATGGTCGCACCAGACGACGCTATGTATCCTGAAATTAAGAAGGGCGAGTTTTTATATTTCAGAAAAGTGGACTCAAGCCACTATGCACAAAGCGGTGACGTTGTTGCTGTGTTCTACCGACACGACGCAGGCGACGCCGTAATCGATATCCGAAGAGTCATATTCCATCAAGGATTTGAGGAGTTCGCGCCCTCAGAAACAATGAAAGGTCACTTCCGCACAGGAAGACTGGACCCCGACAGCGGTTACGACGAAGACATACGTCTTAACTTTGGAATCGTCGGCGTACTAGTTGCCAAGCTTTCTTTATCCCCGTTCGAGAGGTATTAAACCATGGAAAAATTTTTATTCAACGGATTCTTAGGCCGCACGTTTGTAGAGGCTTTTGAAAAAGGCACTTGTCTTTGCGCAGGGCTCTGTATCGGTGAAGCGGCAAACGGCCACCATAACAGTAACTATGACGAGAAGGTATACAAAGAAGTGACGTCGTTTTTAGAGTCATTCCATATGGTTGAGTCTCACAGCTTTGCCGCTCTTGATGCTGATATCTTCTGTGTGCGCGCCGATCATTTTGTTGTTGAAATCGGCTTTTCAGAATTTACACACGGCGTCCCAAAATGTTGGGAAAAGCTATTCCGTAGTAATAACCTTGACGAAAACCCTTTGCAGGCTGTTGTTTGGGCAAATAACAAAGGTACGCGTGCGGTTACTATCTTCACTCTGCCATACTCCTACAACGATCTGTACAGGCAACCCTAATCCAGTCCTTGCAGCCGTCTGCGAGCCGCCAAAATACCGGCGGCTCTTTTGTCTGTGACGTCAACGGAAATCTTGTCCCCGTAGCGCTCGGGAGCCCACTTCTTCAGAAGCTCCACGCGAGCGTAAAACGCCAGTTTGCGGGCGTAAGTGTTGTCGCCTCTTTTGCGGACAACCACTCGCTTTCCATCGGCAAGCTCCGTCTCCGCAACCTCTTCACACGTTATCGGACTCGAAGCGATCAGAAGTGCTTCATCGGCCAACGCGTCCATTCCTACAGCTCTGGCCTCGTCGTATCTTGCGGCAAAGCTCGGGTCCTTTTTCCTGCGATGGTAGATGTCGTTGTAGCTGAGGCCTGCCATGTTCAGCCAGACGCGAATGATTCCACCCTGCATGAGAAAGGCAAAAAGATGCTCCTCACGCTCGGGCGACCACTTCTCTCCGACAATGGCTGGCGGCACCTCTGTGATCGGTTTTGTGTATAAGGGGGCGATTGCTTCGCTCATATGGACTTTCTGCTCCCAGGTTGCGCGTTTTGCTTTGGGCGGCTTCTTGGCGCCGGCAATGTGGTTTACCGCCTGCTTCACCGTCTTCGGCGTGTACCTCGGGTCGAGCTTCTTCTTTGGGTAGAGCCTCTCAAGCGTTTCCTGCGCAGTTTTTCGTGCCATATTCCCCTCGCATCCATCGGGCCACTGCCTGACCCCTGCTTTCTCCGCTTAGCCAGCGGCAAATTGTTGATTTCGGTATCTCGAGTTTACGAGAAATTTCTGATAGGGAAAAACCCTCGTAACTGAGCTGGATTGCCATCTCAACATCCCGATCGGTGAATTTTGCACGCGGATGCTCCTGACCGATTCTTCGGCCCGCAGAGTTGAACGCTATCCAGCGATGCAGCTTCATGATCTTGGTCTCCGAGAGGTTTTTTATCCTTTTACAGAAGTCTAGCACGATTGACTTCTAAAATCGACAGGAAGGCATCAAATAGTCGATTTGAGAGACTTTTATTCTTTTGTCGATAAATTCCTTATCTAAAAATTTAAATGCAGTGACGAGCTTAAAAAGCGCCTCAAAATCGATTTTTGAAATTTTGCAAAATTTTTTGAAAATGGTTTTTCTAAGCCTGCGGAGTTCACAGGAGGTTCCCCGCGGACCGGCAGCCAAATTGGGCCCTACCCCCCACCTAGCGAAAAGCGCGGTCGATCACCCACCCAGGTAGGAACTGCAAATCACCCCGCTAAAAACCCGTGCTATTCAACATAACCGCTATTATGTTGAGTAAATTCAATTAGTTAATTACGATCACCCGTGGGGGTTTAGGGTTCACAGGCGCGCTACTTTTCTCGTTTTCTCGGCTGGAGTTAGGGAGCCCGAGACGCTTGCAGCCTATCAATCTGCCAATCTGTCAACCTATCAACCTATCAACCCGTCAGCCTGTCAACTCTTCCAGTCTGTGCAATCTACCGGCGCCGCCCTAACTTCCAGGTGCGTATTTTTTCAGGGCGCGGATAAACAGAAAAAATTTTAGTTTTTACACAACTCCTAATATACGTATTTTTCTATTCATTAATCTTCTAATTTTTTACGTATACGAACTTTATAGAAAACAGGTAAAAAATTCTGCTTATCCGCCGTATACAACCCGCAAAAATCTACACGCCTGCAAAAATCTACATATTCGCTATCTATTAGCAACTGAATCCGCAAAAATCTACATATTAGGCGCCCGCAAAAATAAACGCATAACAACTATTAGCCCACGCAATGCATAAAAAATCTAAGTGATTTCCCTAATATTTGCAAAACTTACAAATTTCATTAGTTGCATAGCTTGCATTATTTGCACTTTGCTATTACTATTTGCTTATTGAATTTTTTAACAAACAACTAACGAGGTATTAAATATGACACTTTCTAAATCAATCTCCCGCGCGATCATCTTCGCTCTGGTAGTCCCGTTCTCCGCTATGGCATTAATTGCCGCCCCGATCACAATCGCCGCCCCGCTCGTCATCACAACGACAGCGCTCGCGCTCCTCTTATCAGCCATTATCTAAGGGGGCCGAAAATGACATACAAACTAAACCCCTCCGCTCTCGCAGCCGCTATCATCGCCGCCGCTGAAAATAACGGCGACGCTACCGTTTTGGACCTGACCCACGCCCTCGAGGTTGTAGCCGACCTCCAGCCGAGCAGCGTTGAAACATCTCTATCCGATTTCGCGGCTGAATTAGGCGACGCGGCCCCCGATACGTATATCAGCGATGCAATTAGTCAGTTTGCAGATAACGCCGTTGACGTCTATAACTACAATCTCACCACTTGGCTGTATAAATCCAACAGCGCCCCCGAATGGATGGAACGCGTTGTAAATGAGGGTTTATATCCTGTTGACTCGTACAATTTCTATGACCATATCCGCGCCGCGCAGTACTGCCAGTGTGACACTGAAATTAGAGACAACCGACCGGCCGCGCTGTTCCACTATGCACTGTTGAGACTAGCGCCCTTGTATCAGGGTTTAACTCGTGAAACGATTGAAGCGCTCGGCGATATCGACTATGACGGATTCGACACAATCGAGGAGCTCAATCGCGCGATTGACTCCGTGATTGATCCCTATTGGCTGGAGTTGGCACTAATTAAATGCGTCTACTTTTGCCAGGAGTGGACATATTCCGAGATTACCGCTCTGCTGCGCTCCTATGGACTACCGGGGAGGAATGTTTTAGATCAATTGACCCCGTGGGAGGGCTCACGTGCGAGCTGCTCCGTTTTAGCTGAAATTATGAACATCACGGCCGCCGCCCGTAACACTGAGAAGGAGGAAGAATAATCATGACTGCTAAATTCTCATTCCTCACCACGCTTGCAGCTATGGACGCCGCCGCGCTTGCTGAAACTGTAGTTATGCCAATTCCGTTTTGCGGTTTCTACGAGAGTGCTTTATCTGGTTTTATCGACGATGAAATCGACTCGGCTATCGAGTATGAAAACTCCGAGACGGGCGCTAATCTCGATTCAGATGATTTCAATCTCAGGCCCTCTATCCGTATCAATCTCGCAAATAAATACGCGCGCTTTTACCCCGACTGGCTGAAAGAACACACCTCGGAAATTGACGACGGCGCCGGCCTTGATATCGCCGTATCGTTCGATCATCTCGACTCACCGGCCTATTACAACTATCGCACTGATTATCTGTATTGCAAGATCAGCCGCCGCGATGTTCTGCGCTGTGGCGCCTGGCTGGAATCACGCGATAAAAACTATTTTGCTGACTATGTTTATGGAGTGCTAAAACCTCGTTCAGGTTTTATCCCGCGCTATGACAACGATATCGATCGTTGGGAGGATTGCAGCGCCTGGAGTGGTGTCCAGTTGAGTTTAGTTTTAGATGCGTTGCAACTCTATTTAGTGGATATCGAGGACGTTTATCCGGCTGATCTGAGTTTTACGGAATACCTGAATGAATCCAGCCAGATAGCGGTCTGGGATTATATGGAACGGAGGGCCGCGAAATGATTACTAGTTTCAGAATTCAGACACCCGCGGGCGGCCGTGAGGTCTATTCACCCGGTTTAATCGTCGGTAATCGTGTTTATTGGACACGTGAAACCGACCGACCCGGCGCCCCGATCGATACGCGTTTATTACCGGTCACGGCCCGCCGCCGCGACGTTGTGGCAGCGTTCAGAAAATAACTCACCTGGAGGACTCCGGCCGCCTCCTAAAATCCGGGCTGGAGTTCTATAAACCGATTTATTAGAGTCGGTTTATAAAACTAAAAGCGGATTAGTAATAACCCGCCTCGCTCTTTAAAAACTTGTGAATACTTTCAATGTTTTCTTCTTTGGGTTATTGTCAAAGGATAATAAACCAAGGGGGAATACTAAGATGGGAAATATGTTAAGCGATATTATTATCGGCGTGGTATTTTCGCTTCTAATATACGCATTAATCAAAGTATCTAAAAATTTTTTTAGAGGCGGAATACGCGGGCTAGTAGCGTTACGGTATGGATGGGACGCGCTGCCACCGCTAGAGAATGCTGAAACAGGTTTTAAATATAAACGTTGGACTAGCTCCCAATTTGATAGGGTTTATCCTCCGGAATTGATTCAATTGGAAAGCGGGGGCCTTCAGATTAGACCGTATCGGAGCTTAGGTATTTTTAACTCTTTTGAGGATGTAAACCACGCATTAGAAGAATTCTATAAAGAAATAGATTAGTTGCTTACTTATGTGTTTTCCGTAAGTATCACCGCTGCGAATTGCACATATTGACAGCGTAAAACGGCGGTTGTATTCTGCGATCAGGTTCTAAACAAACCAAGTAACAAGCGGAAAACGACCGCCCCGAAAGATACGCGGCTATTTTTATGCCCGGGCGTGCAGAGAATAAAAGACTCGACAGAGGAATAATCTCGCCTGACTTGTTACAGGTGTTTAGCACCCGGGCGCCCTCTAAACAGGGGCGATAAATAAACATATTTAACAAGGTTATTCATCATGAATATCAATCTAAACGCGTCAATCAACGGCATTAACGCCGCCCGCTTATCCTCTCCAGTCGCTCCGGTAACACCGGTTAAATTCAACACTGCTAAGGCGATGCCCGGCGATGTTGTTATGGCCGGTTGGTATCGTAACCCGGGCGCGGTCTCTATTGTCCAAAACACACCGGAGGAAAGAAAACAGTTAAGAAGTGCAATCGCTGCGCATCTTCCGCGGTTTCATTTCTGGACTGGCTATATTGGAGAGGTTAATAACGCTATGGGAGTTAATCACTATTGGGAGATTCCCATTAGTCAGATCGGCCAGGCAATAGCTTACGTTAACTCAATGTTTCAACCGCAGCCGGTTTATCCCTCCTACTCTCAAGCCCCGGCGCCCGCTCCTGTTATTTCTGAAGACTGGATTAACGCGCGCTATGAGCTGGAGGCCGCATTAAACCAATTTGAAACATATCGGAGGTGGTTTAAGGAACAGGCGGATTTAATGGACTATGCAATTAAATCAGTTAAATCTACGCTAGCAGCTATCCAATAAAAGTATTCACAAGTTTTTAAAGATCAGGCGCCGGATTAAACCCCGGCGCTTTTAGTTAGACAAATCGAATTGTCAGATCTCTGGCACGCTCGCCAGACAGAAATAAGGACGCCCCGGAACGAACTCCGGAGCGTCCTTTTTTGCGTTTTTAGGACCTGTGAATATGCAGAAAACGAGGATAGAAATAAGGGCCGTTAAAGCGGCCGCAATCGACGGCGCCCCGCCCGCCCGTTATATCGCTCGCCTCTCTATTGAGACGCTGCCGGCGCCTGTGGTCACGTTCATTTATTTCGAGACGGGGTATCAAGGCGCGCCCCTGACAGCGCAGGAAACCGACAGCGCCCGCGGTCTCGTTTTCCGCGCATTAGTAGCCGGTTCAATTCGCGAGATGTTGAGAGTGGCAGCCAGGCGCCTGGATAGCGGAGCGACCGAAAAAATTAAATTCTCCGGGTTTATCGATCTCGATAGGAGACGACCGCCCCGCGCTATTGATGCTCTGCCAGCGCCGGCTGTATAGGTTTTAAGCCCTCCGGCGCCGGGGCTGATCGGCGCTCAAATAATGGAGTGAATGAATGCAGAAAAAACTGAATTTAGGTATAGCTCATAACTCAATCAGGGCCGCCCGTGTGGCTCTGGAGGAGACAATTAAACAGTTGTTTAACAACAATGCTTACGCGGAGCCCGCCCCCTGCTCGCTCTCCTGGCTGAATCGCGATATCGCAGAAGCGTATAGCCAGATCGTTTCTATCGAGTGCAGGATAGAGGGCCTCGAAAACCCCGAAACAGAAGGGGTTATTGAATTGAAAAAGCAGGTTGAAACTTGTGACCAAGGCGGGGAAACCGGAGCTGCGGTCGAGTCAGCCGGCGCCAAGGCTGGACTAGGCGAAAAATCCGAACCTGCCGCGCCCGCGCCTGCGAGCGAGGAAAAACCCGCTAAGCCTGCGCCCAAGAAAAAGGCTCCTGAAGTAAAACAGGCACCCGAAGTTGTGGACGAGGACGCTGAAAAAGCTGAGAGAACTCGCATTTGCGGAACCCTCTTCCGGGTGCTTAAGGGTCAAATGGATGGGAAAGCCGCCCGCTCGAAGACTGAAGAGGTCCGTGACGCATTCCTGGGCAAACCCACAACCGTGGACGACATCACGCACGACCAGCACGCCGCTTTCATAGCTCATATGCAAAAGGCGATCGACGACGCAAAGGGTGAGCAAAATGCCTGATCTGACCCCTATCATTCCCGTCGCTGACGAGTCCGCAAGCCGCGGCCACTCGCTTTTTCCTCCTTCAGCAGCCACCCGTTGGATGACCTGCAAGGCCTCGCCCCTGATGGTCAGTCAGTACGGTGTTTTCACTACAAACCCTGATGCGGAGGAAGGCACAAGAGCCCACTCCGTGATGGAGCAATGCGCGATCGCCCTGCTTCGCGACGGTGAGGAGATCGACACCATCCTCAAGCGGGTCGAGGACCAAGAGCTCAAAGAATGCGCCCGCATCTATCTCGAAGAAATTCGTGACGCGTATTTTGACACGCCTGACTCATGGATTGTCGAGGGCCGTATCCCTTTAAGCCCGATTTACGGGGTACCCGATCAGTACGGGTACGCAGATTGCATCCTCTCAAGCGGCAATGAACTGCACGTCTTTGACTATAAGCACGGCGTTGGCATCCCTGTTCCGGCTGAAAGGAACAAGCAGCTCATGATTTATGCGTGGGCGGCTGTGCAGGCTGAAGGGGCTCAGGGCATCGACACCATCACGCTTCACATCGTGCAGCCGAGAGCGCCCGGCCAGAACCCCGTCAACACATGGACGTGCTCACGAGAGGACTTAAGGGCCTTTGGCGTGGATGTCGCTTTAGCAGTCGGCGCGGCAAACGAGATCATGGCAAGAGGCGCTGCGGAGGGCGACTTCACACCGACAGAGCAAGCCTGCCGCTACTGCCCCGCAAGAAGCTCCTGCCCCGCGTTCGTAACGGTTGTCTCAAAGGCACTCAGCATCCCGAAGCGCCTTCCGACACCGAAGGACGCCACTGACGATCAGCTTGGAGCCCTCCTGCAATTTAAAAAACAGGTGAACGATTGGTTCTCCGATGTTGAGGCCGAAGTTTTCAACCGCATCAGCCTCGGAAACGAGGTACCGGGCTTCAAGATCGTGGAGGGCAACAAAGGCATTCGCCGCTGGAAGAACAAGGCTGAAGCCGAGGAGGTGCTCAAGTCCATGCGCATCCCCAAGGACTTCGCCTACAAGAAAGAGGTCATCGGGCCGACACGAGCAGAGGAGCTTCACAAGAAGGTCAAGCGAGAGGACGGCAAGCCTGTCATCGGTGAGCGCCAGTGGGCAACTCTTCAGGAGCTCATCACTCGCAATCCGGGCAAACCTCAGCTCGTGCCTGCGAGCGACAAGCGCCCGAGCATCTCACTTGCTCTCGTGACTGAGGACGACCTCGAGGTGATTGCAGATGGAACAAAAGAGACGACATCTGAAGCAAATCCCGGCAGCGTACCTATTTGAGAACCCTCTGCCGCGGGTAGCGCAGGAGGTGCTTAAAACCGCCGCGTCTATTGAGCCTTGGCTCCCACGAGGGGAGTCAGCGGCCCGACGGAAAGCGCTGGACGACGCGCGGGAGATCATCAAACGACGCTTTCCTCAATATTTTAGGAATTGAAAAATGACTAGTGAACACCAACAACATGCAACTTACGGTCGAATGAAATCCAATCCGAATATTCTCTTTTTAAGAGGCGTACGTGTTGGCCCTTTCGCCGCCCTTTATCGTCCGGCCGCTAATCTCTCCGGCAAAGATCAGTACTCTGCAACCTGCATCATCTCCGAGGAGCAACTGAAGTTTCTCGAGGACGAGATGAAACGGTCTGCCAAAGCCTTGTGGAAAGGCGACGCAGAAAAGATTTTCAAGAATCTCAAATCTGACTTCCTGGCGGCCCGCATTCGTGAAGATAAGTACCTTGGAAGCTACCCATCCGTCAAAGTAACCCGCAACACTAAGACCGACAAAGGTAACCCACTTCCTGCTCCGATTCTTAAGCAGCGCACGTTTAAAGGCGAGCCACAAAAACTCTGCGTGGAGGGTGAACCAGGCTCCGTCTATGACGGATGCTATGTCACTCTGATTCTTGAGCCCAAGGCATACGACTTTAAAGGTGCTAAGGGCGTGAAGTTCGACTTCAAAGGAATGATTTTCGAGAAAGACGGGGAGCCGTTCCTTGGAGGAAGAGGCATCTCTGATTCTGACTTTGATGACCTCGCGGAGGATGTTTCGGAAGAGACCGAAGACGACGTTCCTTGGTAAGCGCTACTCCTCCTCTTTATGAGGAGGTGCTTTAAACTTGAGCTTGTTTTCAAACGAGCTCAGTTTTAAGGCACGGCGCGTCAAAACCGAAAAGTTCGGCCTCGTCGCTAAGCTGTCATGGCTTTATACCGCGAGATACCAAAGGACCTCCGTTGAGGGACCTGCGCGCCAGGCCTCCAAATTTTGGAGCTCGTATGAAAATCAAAACCAAAACCTATTTTATGGACCTCGAGACCTACTCCGAGGCTCCCATCCAATACGGCACGCATGCCTATGCGGCCGACAAATCCGCCCGCATTCTCCTGTGGGCGTACGCCCTCAACGACGGGCCCGTGAAAGTTTGGGACGTCGATCAGGAACCTAACATGCCTGACGATCTCAGGGCCGCCATTCACGACATCCAGTCGTACGGCGCTCGGCACGTGTGGGTAAACGGCGTGATGTTCGACACGGTGTTCCTCCAGTATCGGGGCATCGACCTGCCACTCATCAAGTGCGACGACGTGAGAGTTATCGCCTATCAGCATGCGCTGCCGGGCGGACTCGGAGAGCTGTGCAAAATCTTCAAGCTGCCGACCGACATCGCTAAAGATAAGGACGGCTCACGACTGATTCAGAAATTCTGCGTCCCTAAATTTAAGAACGGGACCAGGAGCTACCGCATGAAGCGTGAGGACGCTCCCGCAGATTGGGAGCGATTCGTCGAGTACTGCCGCCGTGACGTCTCCTCCATGCGTGAAATCTACAAGCGCTTTCCAGGGTTCAACAACACGGTTCAGGAAAAAGAATTCCAACTCCTGGACGTCACAATCAACCGCCGAGGCATGTGTGTCGATCTCGACCTTGTGCGTGCAGCGATTAAGCTGGCTGATAAAAGTAAGGACGAGATGGACGATGCGATCGCCGAGAAAACAGGCGGCGCTGTCTCCTCCGTCAACCAAAGACAAGCTATCCTCGATCACATCAAGGAGGCCTACGGCATCGAGCTTGAGTCCCTCAGATCAACAGACATTGAGCGATACCTCGACGACCCTGAGATACCCGAGCCTGTCAGGGACATTCTGCGCGATCGACTCAGAGGCGCAAAGACAAGTAAAGCAAAGTACAAAGTAGTTGAAAACTGCAATGTTGAAGGCCGTCTCAAAGGCTGCCTCCAATTCCGAGGCGCTTCCAGAACAGGGCGAGTCTCCGGTGTAAAGTTTCAGCCGCAAAACCTCCCCCGCCCTACCAAAGGAGCTCAGGAGATCGAGGCCGCTATCGAGCTGATGAAAGCCGACGCGCTTGACCTTGCGTACGAGCACCCGTCCGAGTTCCTGTCTGAGTGCCTGAGGGGTGTTATCGTCGCCTCACCCGGAAAGCGCCTATGTGTGGCTGACTACTCCAATGTGGAGGGCCGAGTGCTCGCATGGCTCGCTGGCGAAGAGTGGAAACTGCAAGCCTTCCGAGAGTTCGATGCGGGTCGCGGACACGATCTGTACAAACTTACATACGGCAGAACCTTCGGTGTTGACCCTGAGAAGGTGACGAAAGAGCTCCGTCAGATAGGCAAGGTTGAGGAGCTTGCCCTCGGTTACGGCGGAGGAGCCGGCGCCTTTGCTCAGTTCGCAGACAAATTCGGCATCGACTTCACGCATATGTCAGAGCTCGTCAGAAAAACGGCGGACCCTGAGGTCTATGCGGACTCAGAGAACATGTGGGATTGGGCGCTCGAGAAGAAGATCACCGCGAAACTGCCGCATGACGTATGGGTCGCATGCAACACAGTGAAACAATCGTGGCGCAACGCCAACGCTCAGATCGTTGCGTTCTGGTCAGCGTGCGAGACCGCCGTCCGCTCAGCTATTGAGATTCCGAACAAGTCTTTTCCGATTCGCCCCGGCTTATACGCTCGACGTTATGGAAACTGGCTTCTGCTGCATCTCCCGTCAGGTCGCTTCCTTGTTTACCCGGCGCCGAGAGCGTCCGAAGGAGGCGACGTCACCTACATGGGGAACAACCAGCGGACCAGAAAATTCGAGCGCCTCAAGACGTGGGGCGGAAAGATTGTCGAGAACATTACTCAGGCTGTCGCATGCGACTTGTTGTTTGAAGCAGGCTTGAGACTTGAGAAGGCGGGCTACGAGATCGTCCTGTCTGTACACGACGAGTACATATGCGAAATACCTGATGACAAAACCCGAAATCATCGACACATGGAGGAACTCATGTCGTCACTGCCCTCATGGGCCGACGGTCTCCCGCTAGTTGCAGCAGGGTTTGAAACTTACAGATATAGAAAGGAGTAATTATGTACAGCACATTCAAAAACTACACCACGGAAGAACTGGAACAGAAAGCAGAGGAAGCCGCGAAAGAGGCTGCGGAAACCCTCCGCGAGGTTGAACCCCTCTGTGACGGGCAAGGCAGAGGCAGACTCATCCTTCCCCTCGGCCTCGGTCGATTCAATGGCGACGCAGAAGCCCCGTTCTTGCAGTTTGTTGACTCCGAGGGCAAGAGGTACTGCTGCCTGCTCCCGATTCATGGGCTGAAGGAGTTGCATGCGTCAATCCAAGAATATCTGGACGCGTTTGATAACGAGACCCACCACTGATTGGAAGACCGATGAAAGCATCTGAGATTATCAAACACGAGCTCCCAAGACTCGCCGTGGAGCTCGAAGCGAAGGGTTATCTCATTAAGACCTTCGAGAGGTCCGGACAGATCAATGTCTATCTGAGCGGGCAGGTTTTTATCTACTACGTCACAACGGGACGGATTGTTATGCACAAAGAGCGAGGGTTTTCCGCCTTCCTGAAGCTACTTGAGGAGGCCAAATAATGGAAACGTTCTTTTACGGCGTGGTTTTAGGTTTTCTCGTCGCTGTCGCAGGAGGTGCATGCGGGTTCTTAACTTTTGTGTTTTTAAAGGATAACAAATGAATCTTGAAAAACTTAAACAGGCTGAGATTGTCAATGGCGATAAGCTCGGCTACCCGGACGACACGTTTGGCGAGCAACTAGCCGGCTCTGAACTTTCTATCACTGTAGAAGGTGAGTGTTTTAAGGCTCAGGTTATGGCCTCGAACGCAGACTATCTTGCCCGTGCCGCTCGCGTGGTCACAGCGCTGATGGATACAGAGCCCCTAGTCGAAAAGAAAGTCACAGACAGGAGAAGAAAATGACCACTCCTGAGGGAAAGAACACACTGTTTCTAAAACAAGCCTGCAAGAAGCTCGGCATCACGGCATTCAAGCTCAGCTTCGAGGGCACTGTTGGAGCCCCCGACTGGTTGCTGATGCGTGACGGGCGTCACATCCTTATCGAACTCAAGGCCAAAAAAGGGCGCCTGTCTCCTCAGCAGCAGAGGATGATTCGCACCCTGGAAGACGAAGGAGCGTTTGAGGTTTTCGTCTGCCACGATACCGATAGCATCAAGACAGCCATCTGCTGGGGCCTCTTCGGCGGCGTGAACGTGACGAGGGATTTATGAAATTCACACCGAGACCCTATCAAGAGCGGATGATTCAGGCGATTCTTCAGCGCAAACGTATCGCGCTTTTCGCAGGAATGGGCATGGGGAAAACCTCTGCCACGCTTGAAGCAATCCGACGCATCAAGGAAAAGAGACCCAAGCTCAAAGCGCTTATCGTTGCGCCGCTCCGTGTTGCGCAAAGCACGTGGCCCGATGAGCTCCTCAAGTGGGGTGATTTCAAGCACCTCAAGGTCTCTGTCGTTTGCGGCAATCAGCGTGAGCGCATCCAGGCTCTCGAGACAGACGCGGACATTTACACCATCAACTATGAGAACATCCCGTGGCTCATCAACTGGTGCGGAGACGATTGGCAGTTCGACCTCATTGTTGCCGACGAGAGTACGCGGCTCAAAGGCTTACGCTCCAAGCAGGGCACGCAGCGGGCTAGGTTTCTAGCTAAGGTTGCCCATCAGTCCGAGGGGTTCATAGAGCTGACAGGAACACCGGCGCCCAATGGCCTGCTTGACCTGTGGGGGCAGATGTGGTTCCTCGATAAAGGCGCGCGCCTCGGCAAGTCCTTCACTGCTTTCCAAAAGCAGTACTTCTACCCCGTCACTCACGGCGGAGCCGCTCAGCATTGGTGCGAGTGGAGACCGTTTGAAGGGTCGGACGAGAAGATCAAGGAGAAGCTGAAGGACATCACAGTTACTGTCAACCCCGAGGACTACTTCGATGTCGCACAGAACATCTTTAATGACGTGGTGGTTGAGCTCCCTCCTCTTGTTATGAAGCAGTACCGCCGCTTCGCTCGCGAGCTCTATCTTGAGCTTGAGAACGGAGAGGAGATCACGGCAGCGAACGCCGCAGTTAAAACGGGGCGCTTGCTTCAGATGGCAAGTGGGGCCGTGTACTCCGAAGAAGGTGAAGGCTTCGAGCTATTTCACTCCGCGAAGATTGACGCCCTGCGCTCCGTCATCGAGGAAGCAAACGGCATGCCTGTGCTGTGCTCGTACAGTTTCAGGCACGAGGTGGAGCGCATCAAAAACGCGTTTCCTCAGGCAAAGCTTCTTGACAAGGACCCCCTGACCATTCGGGATTGGAACGCAGGACGCATCCCGCTACTGCTCGCCCACCCTGCTTCATGCGGCCACGGGCTCAACCTTCAGGACGGAGGCAACATCCTGGTGTTCTTCTCCTGTGGCTGGTCCCTGGAGCTTCATGATCAGATCATCGAGCGCATCGGAGCTGTCCGTCAGGCTCAGGCAGGACACGCTCGCCCATCCTTTGTGCACTACATCGTGGCTAAAGGCACACTGGATGAGGTGGTGAAAGAGCGCCTCGCTTCCAAGCGTGAGGTTCTGGATGTCCTGTTGGACAAGAAGAAAGCAATATTGGGAGACGAATGATGCCGTCGAACAAGAAGCCAAGAAAGGCATACAAGCCGCGCACCGTTAAGAACCCGGGTGTCTTCTACTCCCGCAAGAATATCGACCGCGTCAAGGCGATCATTACCGACATCAACCTCGTGGTCGAGATCACTCTACCGAGAGGCCTCGCAACAGAAGACAACATGCACCAAATCCAGGACCTCTTGAATTGGGGCGGCCTCATGCTGGTCGATCGCCGTTGGCCTGGTCAGGAGTCCAAAGTCAAAGAGTTTCAGGCGGACCACTACTGCGCCCTCCACGCTTATAGCCGTATCGTAAAGCGCAAGCGCGAGGGAAAGACGCACGGCTATACGGGCACCGCTGAGGAGCTCAACGTCCTGCGTGATGTCTGTTGGCAGATCGCTGAGCTACTGCGAGAGGGCATGGAGCATAGCCCGCAGCGCACCTTGAAAGAGTTCCTCGCCGCTAAACAAATCGTGGAAGAAGACCATGCACGACGTGAGGCTTTAGGGCTGCCGCACGGAGTCCAAGAAACTGACAAGGACCGAGTTGGAAAACTCATGAAGCAGAAACATTTTCACAAAAAGGAGAACGCATGACAGATAGAGAAAAGCGCCTGAAGGCTTACCGAGAGAGGCTGCGAATTGTGATCGGGGATTGGGAGACCGACTTACGAGAGCTCGACGCCAACGGGGCTATCACGGACTCAGACCTGGAGGACGAAGGCGCAGTCATAGATATGTTCTGGGACAGCATTGAGGAAATCACTCTGCTTATTAAGGATGAGAAGGAAAAGCACCATGCAAAATAAAATCGTCACCATTGCCGAGCACTACGGCCTTGGAACCCAATTGTTAAAACTGGCCGAAGAAAGCGCCGAATACAGTGCGGCTTCTGCCAAGTGGACGGTTTACAACAGACTGCTAAGTAAGACGGGCCACAACCGATTCAAGGAAAAGAGAGACGTAGCGGCCGTTGACTGCATGAAAGAAGTTGCAGACGTCTTGGTACTTGCTCGGCAGGTTGAATACCTAAAGGAAAGCGATCCGGAGTTTAAGACCGAAGTCGAAAAGCTCATGGATGAGAAGTGTAATCGTCAGCTAGACAGAATCGATGAAGAGCTGCAAAACACCCAGGGCGATAAGCTCGACCTTAAAGACACCATCGACTTCATGCTGTCCGACAGTATGGAAGAACGGGTGATTGCAGAGTATCAGCAGCTTGCAATCAGAAAGAACAAACTCGGTAGCTTCTTGTGGGCAATCAAGCAAGGCAAGACTGCACCCATTGATCCTGAGATTCACAAAAATTTATGGCAACAGTTCAAGACTATGACCAGATACAAAAAGCTCCTGGAAGAAAAGGCTCGTCTTATGAAAATGGATTTGAAGGAGATCACCCATGGATGCAAAATGCAACCGCCAGCTGAGACGGATTGAAGAGGAGAAACGAAATGCCAGCTGACATTATCAACCACCCCGAGCACTATGAGGGGCAGGCAATCAAGCTCGAGCCGATCGATTTCTGCGAGCGCCTGCCGTTCTGCGAGGGGAACGCTCTCAAATATTGTTTCCGTGCAGGCCACAAAGAAGGCGCCTCTGAATTGCAGGACCTCAAGAAAGCTCAGTGGTATCTAAACCGTCGGAAATCAGCCGGCGCCGCAACAGTGAGCGACCGCTTTTTCGAGCTTCTCGTGTGGCTCCGTCGAGCCGAGGGAGTCATCGGTGAATCGGCAATGGCAACAACCCGCGGCGACTATGCGGCGTTTTGGGTCAAGCTCGCCGCGCACGTGAACAACCGAATCAAGGAATTGGAGGATGAGAAATGAACAAGCAAATTTTACAGAAGAGCGATATTGCCGAACTTACAGGCCGCCACGTTAAGACAATCGAGCGCTGGATTCGTGAAGGATTCTTCCCCGGCGGCCGGTACATGAAGGGGCGCCAGGTATGGACGGAAAAAGAGTTTTCCGATTGGTTTTCAAAACTTCCGGAAAGGCTGCAAAGCAAAAACAGTGTCAGCCCACGCCTGCATGACGGGGCGTGTCAACTCTAATAAGTCGCTCCGCTGGTATGCCTGAAAGACAGCGTTGCCCACAGAGTGCATCAGACACTTCTCTGCAACGCTGTCGTTTATCTCATTCTCCGCCGCCCAGTCGCGGAACGTTGCTCTGAACCCGTGCATTGTGGCAGTTGTCCCCGTCATTCGTTTAAGAAGTACGCTCAAAGAATACTTGCTGCCTAGCGTATCCCGCACCGCAAACACGTACTCACCCTTGCGCTCAATAGAATTTAAAAGCTCGACCACCTGATCACTCAAAGGAACTCTATGAGGGTACGGCTTGCTATCCTTACGCCGCTCAGGTGGAATACTCCACACCCTCTCTTCAAAATTAAACTCCGACCACTTTGCGCCTGCCGTCTCTCCTACCCTACATGCCGTCAGAATCGTGAAGAGAATAAGCTGACGCGTCCGATTGTTGGCAGGAAGAAAGCAATTGAGCTTTTCCTGGAGTTCCTTCAAAGGCATAGATACGTGGTGCTTAACCGTTCTGACTTTTGACGGCGGCGGAAGATACTGATCAAGGTTCCCTTTCCACAACGCACAGTTAAATTCTAGGTACCCCTCGTTTACCGCGTAGGCCAGAATGCTTTCAAGCCGAGTTCTGATTTTCAAAGCCGTCTGATTTTTGGCAGACCATATCGGCTCGAGAACCGCCACGACATCCGCTCGTTTGATTTCATCTATTCGTTTATTTCCGATGACGGGGTACACGTAACTATTAAAGTACTGAACCGTGTTGGCGTACGTCTTGTTGCTTCTCCAGCGTTTCACCTCTTTGATCTTCTCTATCGTTTGTTCTGCAAAACTCTTGAAGCTCGGAATCTCTGCCCTTGAGTACTCCTCAGCGAGTCTCTCCTTCGTACTTTGGGTGAGCGGCAGACCGCTAGCTAGTCGTCCCTGAAACTCTTTGGCGGTACTCTTTGCCTGTGTGAGATCGACCTTGCTTACAGGCCCGATGGATTTATCCCGCCTCTTACCGTCCACCATGTAGCGGAACACGAAGCGTCGCGTGTTGCCCCTGACAACGTAAAGCAGATTAGGCGCCGCCGTGTAGAAACCGTCCGGAAGAGTCAGATAATTTTTCACTGTGACTTTCGCTTTCATAAAAACACCTCAAAAACACCACATAAAGCATAGCAAAAATCTTCCTTCTGCGTTCCTTAACACTCCGAATCAGAAAATTTTTACGCACTTATTTTGTAAATTTCTATTTGTTTTTAAAGTGTTTTTATTAAAATAAATCCAGAACGCTCCATCTTTGAACTGGGCTTATTCCTGCATACGTTCGACTCCTGCCTGGCGCGCCA